>ENA-OQAN01000010-OQAN01000010.1-human-gut-metagenome-genome-assembly--contig:-NODE-10-length-93023-cov-2.913279_pt1 | contig 93023 bp, 100 predicted proteins | sample MGYA00242735_ERZ504527 | MGnify/ENA primary metagenome ERZ504527 (study PRJEB26092, sample SAMD00036230) | human gut metagenome | host: Homo sapiens | study: EMG produced TPA metagenomics assembly of... | reverse complement strand
CTTACCCAGCATGAATGAGAAGTTAGCGTCTACGCTGAAGCCCTTCCATGAAATACGAGTATTGAACCTCCTGCCCATGGTGCATACTGGTTCTTTCCGGTAAATACAGCATAGTTGTCAGAATATTCCTTGGTTTCGTTTCCTTTGTCGTCAAGCCAGATCTGCTGTCCGTCTTCCGGATCCACGCCGACCCATCTTACATAGTAGAAGTCACCGAGAGATTCACCTACCTGATATTTTACACCTGTGTTAGGAATTACATATTCGTCACGTCCACCGAAGAGTTCTGTGATCTGGTTCTTGTTGTAGTTGATGTTTCCGGATACGCTCCAGTAGAAATCTTTGGTATTGAAGATTTCATATTGTACAGAAGCTTCGAAACCACGGTTGTACATACTTCCGATATTTCCCCATCCGGAGCTATGTCCTGTAGTATAAGAATAAGGGATAGTCATCAACATGTCGCTGGTAACTTTGTTATAGAAGTCGATGCTCAGATCCAGGCGGTTGAACATGCGTGTGCTGATACCGATATTCAGTGATTTCTGTTTTTCCCAAGTCAGATCATCGTTCTGTACACTTGAAATACCGAAAGAAGAGCCACCCTGATATTTACCTACTCCTACCAGACCTAATGACGGATAATAAGGATCGCCACTGAATGCAGAGTTACCAGTTGTACCGTAGCTGACTTTGAAACGTAAATCGTTCAACCATTCAGCGTCTTCCATGAAGCTTTCTTTCTTGATGTTCCACATAGCTCCGACAGAGAAGAAGGAAGCCCAGCGGTTGTTCTTTCCGAATACAGAAGAACCATCAGTACGGAAGGAAAGATCCAGGAAATATTTTTCTGCATAGTTGTATTCACCACGTGCGAAGTAAGAGTTCATAACTTTCTTCTGGATGCTTGCACTAGGAGCTTTCGGAGTTGTACCATGGCTCAACAGTGTCAGACGGTCATCGGTGATACCTTCAACACTTGCACCAAATGAACTTCCATCGTAAATGATAGCTTCCTGACCGATCAGGAAAGTAGCGTTATGTATTTTATCTACATCAAATTTATATTCGGCTGTATTGGTGAATGTCATGGATGAGTAGCGCTGGAAAGATTCGCTGGCTGATCCAGAATAGTTATTGAACTGAGCCGGAAGCATTCTGTAACGATATCTGTAGTCGAATGCATCCAGAGCCTGTGAAGCACGGATTGTCAATCCTTTTACCGGAGTGAGTTCTTCGAACATATTTCCGTACAAGCGGATCTTGTTCTTTTCTGCAGGCTGATTTTCCAACAGATAATACGGGTTCCACAAACCAAGTACATCCAACAAGTCTTTGCGGTCTCCATAATGCCAGTTGCCGTTTCCGTCGTCAACGATTTCATACGGAGTTTCCCAGGGGAGAGCCCAGCGGCTCAAGGTTGCTACGTTGTACCAGCTGTTACCAGTTGTAGCAAAACCATTAGTTTCAAAATCTTCATAAGAAAGACCGAGGTTAACTCCGACGCGCAACCAGTCGAATACTTTTGTATCAATGTTACTTCTCAAAGTTTCACGTTTCATACCTGATGCCGGTTCCACACCTTCCTGATCGTAGTGGCTGGCAGAGATGAAGTAGTTTGTATTTTTAGAAACACCGGTGATGCTGGCATCCAATTGCCAGGTCGGTGCGTTGTCTTTCAGGAAATAATCTTGCCAGTTGGTATTAATACCCATATCCATGTATTGTTTGATGATGGATAAGTCGGCATTGGGAGCAATGGTTTTCCACAAGTCATAGTACTGACTGGTACTCATCATTTCAGTTGTTGGCAAAGCCGGCTGTGAGAAACCGTATTGGCCTTTGATGCTGACAGTCGGTTTAGCACCTTTTCCGCGTTTGGTTGTAATTACGACTACACCGTTGGCTGCACGTGAACCGTAGATAGAAGTAGAAGAAGCATCCTTCAATACGGTTACGTTTTCGATATCGCTCGGGTTAATAGCTGTAAAAGCACCACTTGAGATCGGGGAGCCATCAAGGATGAACAGCGGTTCAGTGGATGAATTGATAGATCCGACACCACGCAGACGCATGCTGACACCTTCGCTCGGTTCACCGGAAGAAGTATAAACTTGCAGACCGGCTACCTGACCTTGCAAGGCATCTGCAAAGTTGGCACTTGGGCGGTTCTCAATCTTATCTGATTTGACAGCTGCAACAGAACCTACGATAGATCCGAGTTTCTTGGCTGAACCATAAGTTCCGGTCACCAATACTTCATCCAGAATTTCTGAAGTAGCTTCCAACTTAATGACTAAGTTGCTCATGTGTCCTTGTCTGATTGTGAGCTTCTGAGTTTCCATTCCGATGAATGAAATAATCAGGTGCTTAGCTGATGAGGGGGCATTGATGGTGAATTTTCCGTCCAGATCGGTTACTGTTCCAGTATTGGTTCCTTCAATTTGAACCGTAGCTCCGACAATTGGTTCATTGTCTTCTGCGGACAAAACGCGTCCTGTGACCTTGGACGATTGTGCCATTACCATTCCTATACTAAGGAATAGACAGGTAAGCAAAAGCATTACTTTTTGTTTCATAGTTTCTCTTATTATAAAGTTAATGATGAACGCAAATATATAATATAATTTCATAAAAATAACTCTCAAATGCAAAAAAAAGCTAATCAATTGTTTGATAAAATGGTGTTACCTTGTTTATTTATGTTAAGCAACATAAACTTTATGTTTTTGGACAGAACTTTGCGCAAGTTCTGTTTCTTTGTTTTATAATCGTTACCGGGAGTGAGACTGGAATTTGAGAAAAGAGAGTACTTAAAGGGAAGTGAAAAAGTAATGTATTGCCTGATAAAAGACAGAGCCACCCCTGTATCACACAGAGGTGGCCCTTATTACATTGTTTATTAATGTAAGGTTAAGTTAGAGAGGTTTCATTGTATTAATATCCTTCATTCTGCTGTCCTTTGATTTGCGGGTTTGCATCGATTTCATCTTTCGGGATCGGCCATACCACATGTGATCACTGGCATCCTTGGTCAGGTCATTACCCTGTGTAGCTACATAGTTTGCTACAGGTGCATCTTCAGCAACAGAACGTGAGAATCCGATGCCCCATCGTTTCATATCCGAGAAGCGGAATCCTTCAGCGAAGAGTTCGCGGGTACGTTCATCCTGAATTTCCTTCATCAGCGCGTCTCCGCTGTAAGTCTGGTCGGTCCATCCGCTGATACGTGCCTTTCTCAGGTCGTTCAACAAGCCGCATGCAGCTCCTTCATTACCGGCCTTGGCATATGCTTCTGCACCGAGCAGATACATTTCCGAGATACGCATAGCTTTGGTCTTGTTCATGTTGTTGGGTTTTCCAGTATACAGAGCCGGGTTTCCGGGCCATTTGTTGCAGTAGGTTCCCACGAAGTCAGGTACAGTCTGTGCATCGATGGTATCTGTCTTGAAGTAAGCTCCGTATCGGATATCGTTTTCGGTGTCATACAGATCAGTAACCTTCTTGCTTGCCATGTATGAGGGACGTGCGAACTTGTCGATGATTCCAGATAGCATGTTTCCAAGTGCGGTTGGTCCTTCTTCGTTCTTGAGTTCCATATAGAACTGCCAGATAGCTTCTGTACCCGTATCGTTCAGCCACATGTCCTTATACTGTGCCGGATTGGAGATCAGTGTGTATGTACCCTTGCTGATCAGCGCCTGTGCTACATTTGCAGCAGTTGTGTAATCTTCCATATCGAGTGCAACACGTGCTTTGAGCACCTGTACGACATCAGCTGTAATCTTTGTTGAGTTAACGACTCCGGCAGTTGTAACATACTCTTCAGCTTTGGTGAGGTCATTCACGATATGCTGGTAAGTTTCCTGCAGGGAACTTCTTCCCGGATAAGTCTCTGCATTCGGTCCCGGATTATAGGTATCTACCAGAGGAACTCCATATTCACTGGCAGCTGTTGATGGATTATAGTCCTTGCAGAAGTGGAGAGCCAGTTCGCGGTATGCCATTGCTCTGCTGAAATATGCATGTCCCATGTACAGCTTGATTTCCTGTTTGTCCGCATCACTTATCTGCGGATCTTCCAGCAGCAGGGCAGCTTTCTGTATGAGCAGGTTGGCATTGGCAATGTAGTTATAGTTGCTGGACCAGCAGCTTTGTATGGTTCCATCCGTGATCTGGAAGTCCCATCTGTAGAATGAACCATAATTATTGCCATAGTCGGGGGTTGCTACTACCTGTCCGCTCTGTACGAGTTCGGTTGCAGCGATTGATCCTGGATGTATCCTCTCCATTCGGCATGGAAGAGGTTACTGTATTTTTCGCAGTCCCCGACGTTGCGTACCGATTCATCGGTAGCGATATTTGTTTCGGGGGTAAGATCCATGTCACATGAAGACAAGGAGCAGCAGCATGCGATTGCTGATATGAGGAATAGTTTCTTGTTCATATACCAAATCTTTTTAAAGTTTGTAGAGAATTTATCAGAACGTTAGTTCGGCACCTACGGCAAACTGTCGGGTGTTGGGGTATTTACCCAACTGCAGGTTTGAGTCTATTTCGGGGTCTGCTCCTTTATATTGAGTAACGGTCCACAAGTTACGTCCTACACCGAAGATGCGTACTCCCTTGATAAATCCTACTTTGCTGAGCAACGATTCAGGGAAGGAATAACTGATCGTCAGATTTTTCAGACGCATGAAGGAAGCATTCTCCAGCAAGTGTGTATCGAACTGACGGGTAGAGTTGGCTGCCGGAATGTCTGTGATCTGTCCCGGGGTTGTCCACATATTCGCCATTTCAACGGACTGGTTGAACTGGCCTACGAAATTGGGATTCTCTACGAAATAACGGTCATTGTTGATCAGGTATTTGCCCAGCATGAAAGAGAAGTTCGCATCTACACTGAATCCTTTCCATGAAAGGCGTGTATTGAAACCTCCAGACCAGGGTGCATACTGGTTCTTTCCGGTAAATACAGCATAGTTGTCCGAATATTCCTTGGTTTCGTTTCCTTTGTCGTCAAGCCAGATCTGCTGTCCGTCTTCCGGATCCACGCCGGCCCATCTTACATAGTAGAAGTCGCCGAGAGATTCACCTACCTGATATTTTACACCTGTGTTGGGAATTACATATTCGTCACGTCCGCCGAAGAGTTCCGTGATCTGGTTCTTGTTGTAGTTGATGTTTCCGGCTATACTCCAGTAGAAATCTTTGGTATTGAAAAGCTCATATTGTACGGAAACCTCAAATCCGCGGTTGTACATGCTTCCGATATTTCCCCATCCGGATCCGTGTCCTGTAGTATACGAATAGGGAATTGTCATCAGCATGTCGCTGGTCACTTTGTTATAGAAGTCAACGCTTAAGTCCAGGCGGTTGAACATGCGTGTGCTGATACCGATGTTCAGGGATTTCTGTTTTTCCCAGGTCAGGTCATCGTTCTGCACGCTTGAAATACCGAAAGAAGAGCCACCCTGATATTTGCCAACTTCAACCAGTCCTAATGACGGATAATACGGATCACCACTGAATGCGGAGTTACCCGTCGTACCATAGCTTGCTTTCAGAGAGAGTTCATTGAGCCATTCGGCACTGTGCATGAAGTTTTCTTTCTTGATGTTCCACATGGCTCCGACAGAGAAGAAGGAAGCCCATCGGTTATTCTTTCCGAATACGGAAGAGCCGTCTGTACGGAAAGACAAGTCAAGATAATACTTCTCTGCATAGTTATACTCACCGCGTGCGAAGTATGAATTCATCACTTTTTTCTGGATGCTGGCAGTGGGGTTCTGCGGAGTTGTACCATGACTTAACAGTGTCAGGCGGTCATCGGTGATTCCACTGACACTTGCACCAAATGCGCTGCCATCGTAGATGATGGCTTCCTGTCCGATCAGAATCGTTGCGTTATGCACCTTGTTTACGTCGAATTTATATTCGGCTGTATTGGTGAATGTCATGGATGAGTAACGCTGGAAAGTTTCACTGGCCGAACCGGAATTGTTATTGAATGCAGCCGGAAGCTGTCTGTAACGATATCTGTAGTCGAATGCATCCAGTGCCTGTGAAGCGCGGAGCGTCAGGCCTTTCACCGGAGTCAGTTCTTCGAACATATTTCCGTACAGGCGAAGTTTGTTCTTCTGTCCCGGCTGATTTTCCAGCAGATAATACGGATTCCACAGACCGAGCACATCGAAAAAGTCCTTGCGGTCTCCGTAATGCCATTTGCCGTTTCCGTCGTCAACGATTTGTAGGGCGTTTCCCAGGGAAGAGCCCAGCGGCTCAAGGTTGCTACGTTGTATGGATTGTTTCCCTTCGTTGCAAAGTTATTGGTTTCGTAATCTTCATAAGAAAGACCGAGGTTGACTCCGACACGCAGCCAGTCGAACACTTTCGTGTCGATATTGCTTCTCAGGGTTTCGCGTCTCATTCCTGATGCCGGCTCCACACCATCCTGATCGTAGTGGCTGGCAGAGATGAAATAATTGGTATTATTGGCAACGCCGGTGATGCTGGCATCCAGTTGCCAGGTCGGTGCATTGTCTTTCATAAGATAAGACTGCCAGTCGGTAGAAATGCCCATATCCATGTATTTCCGGATAATGGAAAAGTCTGCGTTGGGGGAGATTGTTTTCCACAAGTCATAATACTGGCTGGTTGTCATCATCTTGGTTGTCGGCAGAGCCGGTTCGGAAAATCCGTATTGTCCCTTGATGCTGACGGTCGGTTTGGCACCTCTTCCTCGTTTGGTTGTGATAACTACCACACCGTTGGCGGCACGTGAACCATAGATAGAGGTGGAAGAAGCATCCTTCAATACGGTTACGTTTTCGATATCGCTCGGGTTGATGGCCGTAAAGGCTCCTCCGGAGATCGGAGAACCGTCGAGGATAAACAGAGGTTCGTTGGATGAATTGATGGAACCGATACCGCGCAGACGCATGCTGACGCCTTCGCTCGGTTCACCGGAAGAAGTATAGACTTGCAGGCCGGCTACCTGTCCTTGCAAGGCATCTGCAAAGTTGGCGCTTGGCCGGTTTTCGATTTTGTCAGACCGGATGGCGACAACGGAACCTACGATTGAACCCAGTTTTTTGGCCGAACCATAGGTTCCTGTCACCAAAACTTCATCCAGCACTTCTGCAGTGGGCTTCAGTTTGATGGTCAAGTCTGTTCTGTTTTTTTCTTTTATGTTGATTTTTTGAGTTTCCATTCCGATGAAAGAAATGACCAGAATCTGGGCTGACGACGGAACGTTGATGGTGAACTTTCCGTCCAGATCGGTTATGGTTCCGGTGTCGGTTCCTTCTATCTGAACCGTAGCTCCGACAATGGGCTCATTGTCTTCGGCAGACAAAACGCGTCCTGTTGCGTTAGATGATTGCGCTATGGCTATTCCTATGCTGAGGAACAGGCAGGCGAACAAAAACATTACTTTTAACTTCATAGTTTCTCTTATTATAAAAAAAGTACAATTATGTCTGTTCTCTGGGGGAGTATTTCCGGTTTGTCCGGAAAGGAAAAGAATCCATGGTCAGAGGGATATTTGACCGGTTGCAAAATTATATATTATGAGTCAAATTCCGCTTTGGACGGGAGGGATGATTGTTTGTAACAGACTGGCGTAACTTTCGTATAATCAGAGGGGTATGATTGTAATTTCTTGTAAAAAGCCTTCCGGAGACTTGTAAGGTCCGAAACTCTGTTCCAAAGGTCAGCAGGAAGTCCGGCCATCGTAAGTTTCAGGCCGTGGAGTTATGCAGACACCTTCGCAGAATCGTATGCTCGTTGCGGCTTCATCGTGCGGTCGTTGCGGCCGAATTCTGCGGTCGATTCAGCCGAATTGTCCAGTCGATTCAGGCAGATTGTCCGCACGATTTTTCTGCCTCCAGACATGCTCCCAAAGCGGTACAGAAAAAGGCCTCGGGCTTTTAAAAAAACGTTTCGTTATTTATGGAAAAACGTTTCGGGCTTTACATGAAAAGAATTCGGCGTTTTTGGAGAAGCAAATGAGGACAAAAAAAATCCACCCCTTCTGTTCTCATCCTTTCCGGGGAAAGGGGGGAAGAAAGAAGGGTGGATGTCAGTAAATATGCTGTATGTCTGAATAAACTTATTTAGCGATCAGCAGGTAATAGTTCTTTTTGCCTCGCTGGATCAGCAGGTATTTTTCATCCAGCAGATCAGCAGCAGTAATTACCTGGTCGAATGCACAGCTTTTCCTTGTTCAGTGAAACGCCGCCGCCCTGTACCAACTTCCGCATCTCGCCTTTGGAAGGGAATACGGCAGCTTTTTCCGTAAGCAGGTCTACAGCCTTGATACCGGCTTCGATTTCAGCTTTTGATACTTCAAACTGAGGTACACCTTCGAATACAGACAGCAAAGTTTCTTCGTCCAGTTTCTTCAGTGCATCGGAAGTTGCATTACCGAAGAGGATGCCTGATGCTTCTACTGCAGCATTGTAGTCAGCTTCCGAATGTACCATGATGGTTACTTCTTTAGCCAGTCGTTTCTGCAGTACGCGCAGGTGCGGAGCCTGTTCGTGTTCGGCGGTCAGTGCGTCGATTTCTTCCTTGCTCAGTGAGGTGAATATCTTGATGTATCGCTTGGCATCTTCGTCGCTTACGTTCAGCAGACTGATAGAATTTGTATGGAGAAGTATATCGGGGATCGAGCCAGATATTTCCTGATTCTGTTTTACCAAATTTACCTCCGTCAGCTTTAGTGATCAGCGGGCAGGTCAGTGCGTATACTTCACCGCCGTTCGTACGGCGAATCAGTTCAGCTCCTGTCGTGATGTTTCCCCATTGGTCAGATCCACCCAGCTGGAGTTTGCAGTTCTTGGTTTCATTACAGATGCAGGAAGTCATAGCCTTGCAGCAGCTGATAAGTGAACTCAGTGAATGAAAGACCGTCACGAGCTTCCCCATTCAGACGTTTCTGAACAGATTCCTTAGCCATCATGTAGTTGACAGTGATGTGTTTTCCCACTGTACGTGCGAAGTCAAGGAAAGAGAAGTCTTTCATCCAGTCGTAGTTGTTTACCAGTTCTGCCTTGTTCGGGGCGTCCGACTCAAAGTCGAGGAATTTGCCCAACTGCTTTTTGATGCACTCCTGATTGTGGCGCAGAGTTTCTTCGTCCAGCAGGTTACGTTCCTGTGATTTACCGGACGGGTCACCGATCATACCGGTAGCACCTCCTACCAGAGCCAGCGGCTTGTGTCCGCAGCGTTGGAAATGCCGCAGCATCATCACACCACACAAGTGGCCGATATGCAGTGAGTCGGCAGTGGGGTCGATACCCAGGTAAGCCGTAACCATTTCCTTTTCCAGCAGTTCTTCAGTGCCCGGCATCATGGTGTGTACCATGCCGCGCCATCTTAATTCTTCTACAAAATTCATCGAATGAAATACTTAATTTAACATATTAGTTTTCGTCATCCGGTTTCGGATGTTGCGGACAAAAGTACGACACTTTATCTGAATAACCAATTAGCGGCTAAAAAAGAGACGGTTAGTGTTTTCCGTGATTTCATGGAGCAGCTCCCGGCCGGAAATGCCGCGCAGGGAAGCAGCTTTTTCTGCCAGTTGCAGGACGGAGACCGGTGCAGTATCGGTTTCTAACAACAGGCGGTCGGAGGGCGTGGAGACAAGTGCCTGCGGCTGGTATTTTTCTCCGAACGAGAGATAAAATCCGTGACGCAGGTAGCTGGCTGCCAGTTCTTTTTTCCCGCGGAAACCGTGAATAATCCAGGGCTGGCTGGCAGAAGTCTCATGCCGTAAGGCAATGATTTCGTTGGAAGTCTTTACAATGTGCAGAATCAGCGGCAGCTGGTATTGTTCGGACAGTCGGACGGTTTCCAGAAAAGCTGTCCGCTGAAGTTCATAGGAGACCGGGCAACATTTGTCGAGGCCGGCCTCTCCCAATGCAATGACACGGGAGTCGGCAGCCAGCGTTTCAGCCATCCATTCCAGTTGGCCGGGCAGATTCTCTTCTGTAAGATACCAGGATGAAGGCTGACACTCAGGTAACGGGCCTGTTGGAATTCCGGAGTGTGGCAGTCCTGCATGCCGCAGCTCAGCAGCACGTGTTCCGGATGGTCGGTCAGTTGGTGGGAATGAATGTCGAGCAGCATATCGGGATCGGTTGGTCAAGGGACGGATCATAGCCAGAACCTCCCCAGGGATGACAGCGCAGGATGCGGCGGATGGCCAGCCAGAGGCCCTTGAACGGACCGTGTTTCTTCAGCGCTTCAATGGCATATTGTGAACAGGTCGGTGTAAACCGGCAGGAAGGAGGAGTGAACGGTGAGATACAGTTCCGGTAAAAATAAATCGGAAGCAGCAGCAGATAAGTAAGCAGCCGTTTCATACCAGACGTTCTGTTGTCAGCTGGAGCAGGTGCTTTACCTTCTCTTCCACTTCCTGGGAGGAGTGAAGATTATTGTCCAGCCAGATAAAGGCTACGATGGCTTTCTTGCCGGAAGCATTCAGAGCATCAAGCAGAATATCCTTGTGCTTGCGGTAAGCTTCGCGGATCTGGCGTTTGACGCGGTTACGTTTCACTGCCCGTTTGAAGCGTTTTTTTGGGCACACTGATCAGTATGGCAGCAGTAGCCTTGTTTCTTCTTCGATCGGCATGTACACGATGCGCAGAGGGAAGGCCGGCAATGACTTGCCTCCTCCGGAGAACAGTCTTTCAATAAGCAGGCGGCTGTTCAACCGTTCTTTCTTGGGCAGGGTATAGGTTTGGGTTGCTGTCATAAACGCTTTCCTTTTGGGGTGGGATAAAGAGGCCGGAAAACCGGTTGTGTATATTCCTTACTTGTTGTTTGGTAGGAAAAGAGTTAAAGTCAATACTCCGTTGAAACTGGCGTTATTGACTTTAACTCCTGAACTCAGTCGGCAGGCTGTTGCTTCTTTCGGAAGTGCAACCTGCTAACTTATTATAAACTAAAAAAACGCTTTTTCCTGCGAATTATCGGTTTTGTTCTCCAATAAACAGGTCCAGTGCGGCTGGCATGGAAGGAGCAGCTGCGCTGGGAGCTTCCAGATCAAGGCGAAGACCAGCTTCCTTGACTGCTTTGGCAGTAGTCGGTCCGAAGCATCCGATAGCGATATCTTTCTGTTCGAAACCCGGGAAGTTCTTCATCAGTGACTGGATTCCGGCCGGACTGAAGAACACCAGCATGTCATAGTCGGACATTTCTTCCGGCTTGAAGTCGTTGCTGACAGTGCGGTACATGACAGCTTCAGTGTGCTGGATTTTGTTCTTGTCGAGCAGATCCTTTACTTCGTCATTGTGTACGTCTGACATCGGTACGAAGTATTTTTCTGTATTATGCTTCACCATGAGGGGCACCAGATCAGCGAACTTTCCTGTTGCACCGAAAAATACTTTGCGCTTGCGATATTGCACATACTTCTGGATATATAATGCAATAGTCTCGGAAGTACAGAAATATTTCATGGTTTCCGGAATTGTTACTCGAAGCTCAACGCAAAGATTAAAGAAATGATCAATGGCGTGACGTGAGGTGAACACGATTGCCGTATGATCCAGAATAGAAACCTTCTGTTGTCTGAACTCTTTAGACCGACAAGCTTCTACTTTTATGAACGGGCGAAAATCTATCTTCACTCCGTATTTCTCAGCGATATCAAAATAGGGTGACTTTTCTGATGTTGGTTTAGGCTGAGAAACTAGAACTTTCTTTATCTTCAATGTCCTAAAAATTTAAAATCAATATGTGGTTAATGTAATTAATCCCTTTCCATAATAAAAGATCGGGTATTATTTCAAGGGTGCAAAAGTACAGAATTAAATGCAAACACCCATGAAAATGATTAAAAAGTTCTTAATACACTTGTAAAATAACAATATTTTGGCAAAACAGAGTATTATGACAACCAATGTTTTAGCAATGTCAGGCTTTAAATCGAAATAAACAATCAGCAGAACGACCGGGAAAAGCAGAACTCCGGTTCCTATTTGAAGGTCAAACCATGACCGGATCCATGAACGGTTCCTTTCTTTGTCAAAAAAAAATCCAGTTTATAAAACTGTAGGATATCCACTTGAATGAAACAAGCAGGAAGATGGTTGTCACGTAAATGCCCAGCAGCAGACTGTGAGGAACAATCTGGAACAGGAGAGAGGAATTATCCGAAAAATAGTCGTACAGACAGAATCCTCCAGGATGCAGGTTACTCCTCCCATCGTGAGAGTGTACCGGACTTCGGAACCGACCGGTTCGTCAAAGAGGCTGCCTCGTTGTTTGTGCTGGAAGAAGTTTCTGAAACGTTGGGCCAGGTATTTTTTACCGTTTCGCAGCGCATAGGAATAAAGCAGAAAGCACAGGAACAGGCAGAGTGTCACCAGCCAGTCGGAACGAAGCAGATAGGGCAGAGGTTCTCCCTGCATTCCGGCTTCGCGGTCGGGCTGCATGCTTCTGATCAAGGCGCTGTCCAGTCGGGCCTGCTGCTCTTGCTCCAGTTGTTGGATTTCCTGGAATCCTGTGCGGCACACGTCGTTCATATGGCTGCAAATTTACGGATTTCCTTGTTCCAGACCGGAGTGGTGTACAGAAGATCTACTGCTTCTTCAACCGTTGTTGCCACTTGCCAGATCTTTCCGTGTTCGGGACGCATGAAGTGTTGTTCGATGGCTTGGTCCAGCATTTGCAGCAATGGATCATAAAATCCGTTGATGTTCAGTATGATAATCGGATTCAGATACAGTCCGAGCTGCTTCCAGGTTATAACTTCCAGCAGTTCTTCCATTGTTCCGCATCCTCCGGGCAAGGCGATAATTCCGTCGGAAAGTTCAGCCATCAGCTGCTTGCGCTCATGCATGGTTTCGGTTTCTATCAGGCGGGTCAGTCCGCGATGATGCCATCCCTGTTCCACCATAAAGTGCGGGATAATGCCGGTTACGGTGCCCCCTGCTTCCAAAGCAGCATCACTCAGCTGACACATCAGCCCGAGGCATCCCGCTCCATTGATGACATTGATGTGCTGACGAGCCAGCAAATGCCCCAGTTCCTGGGCTGCCTGAAAATAACTTGCATCTATTTTAGTGCTGGAAGCGCTATATACGCATACGTTTTTTATAGAATTCATCGGATATTCTCACTTTTTTGCAAAGATAGGGATAAAGTATGTATTATTGCTCATCTGATGATAGTTCCTTCTTGATTTGTATCCGGATTTTCTGTCAGATGCGATGAAACCATGAAAGCCTGGCAGACATTTTCAGGATGTTGCCGGGGCTTTCAGAAATATCTGGGCGTTTTCAGACTTTATTTCAGTCCGAAAGCGGCTTTTACACGGTCTACGTAGTCCAGCTTTTCCCAGGTGAAGAGTTCTACCTCTACATCTTTGTTGCCTTCGTATGCAGATTCAAAATGCTTGGTAATAACTTTGGGTTCACGTCCCATGTGACCATAAGCTGCAGTCTCACTGTAGATAGGATTACGCAGTTTCAGGCGTTCTTCGATGGCACGCGGACGCATGTCAAAGATTTCATCTACTTTCTTGGCGATTTCTCCGTCACTCATGGCAACATTGCTGCGTCCGTAAGTATTGACGTAGATATTGATCGGACGGGCAACACCGATAGCATAAGAAACCTGTACCAGTATTTCGTCGGCTACTCCGGCAGCTACCAGGTTCTTAGCAATGTGACGGGCAGCATATGCGGCACTGCGGTCAACCTTACTGGGGTCTTTACCAGAGAAAGCACCACCTCCATGAGCTCCGGCACCACCGTAAGTATCAACGATGATCTTACGTCCTGTCAGTCCTGTATCTCCATGCGGACCTCCGATAACGAATTTTCCGGTCGGGTTTACAAAATATTTGATCTGATCGTTGAACAGTTTCAGGACTTCCGGGTTGTGGATTTCAGCAATGACACGCGGCATCAGGATTTCAATAACGTCCTTGCGGATCTGAGCCAGCATTTCTTCGTCTGCTTTCAGCTGTGCCTCCTGTGAGTTGTCAGCAGGCTGAATGAATTCATCATGCTGGGTAGAAACCACGATGGTATCGATGCGTACAGGACGTCTGTTGTCGTCATACTCGATTGTTACCTGGCTCTTTGAATCCGGACGCAGGTAAGTCATTACTTTGCCTTCACGACGGATGTCAGCCAGAACCATCAGCAGTTTATGGGCCAGGTCAAGTGACAGTGGCATGTAGTTTTCAGTTTCGTTGGTAGCATAACCGAACATCATACCCTGGTCGCCGGCTCCCTGATTCATCGGATCTTCGCGTTCTACGCCGCGGTTGATGTCAGGACTCTGTTCGTGGATGGCTGAGAATACACCGCACGAATTTCCTTCGAACATATATTCGCTTTTGGTATAGCCGATTTTGTTGATTACTTCACGTGCAACACGCTGAAGATCAATATACGCTTTGGTCTTCACTTCTCCTGCCAGTACCACCTGTCCGGTAGTTACCAATGTTTCGCAAGCTACTTTTGAACTGGGGTCATAGGCCAACAGTTTGTCAAGCACAGCTCGGAAATCTGATCCGCCACTTTATCGGGGTGTCCTTCAGACACCGATTCGGATGTGAATAAGTATCCCATTGTTTTTGTAAATTAAATGGTTAAAATGATTGTTTTTATCCGTGTACGGACAAGAGTAGATTATGTGAAATCAAGGAAGTGTTACTATTGTGTTTTAGCATTTTTTTCCGTGGTTGCAAGCTACTCAAATCTTTCCACTTTTGTTTTCGGCTGCAAAGATACGTATATAATTGGAATAATTACAAGATACGTTTGTTTTTAACATAGGTTTAGAGTGCCTTTCTGTCAGAGGAAAGCTTACAATAATTCCAGTAACTCCCGAATCGTTTTACCGGTAACAGGATGTATGGTTTCAGGAGCTATTTCGGCCAGTGGCTCTAAAACAAACCGTCTTTCCGTCATTAGCGGATGGGGCAGGACCAGTTGATCTGAATGGATCTGAAGGTTATCATACATCAGCAGATCAATATCTATCAGCCGGTCTTTATAGACATTTCCGGATGATTTCTGTGTACGTCCCAGTTCGCGTTCGATCTGTTGTGTGACGAGCAGCAGTTGTTCCGGTGATAAACGGGTTTCGATGCAGGCTGCTGCATTGAGGAAGCTGTGTTCGGACTGGAATCCCCAGGGGGCTGTTTCATAAAAGGAGGACAGGGAAATAACTTTCCCTATCCTCTCTTGCATCAGCCGGACGGCAGTACGTAAATTGTTATCTTTATCTCCCAGGTTGGTACCCAAGCTTACATATACCTCAGCCATAACGGGAGATTTATTTGTCCAGAATCAGCATGGCGTCGCCATAAGTACCGAAACGGTAGTTTTCTTTCAAGGCGATGTTATAGGCATCCATAATCAGTTCGTAACCGCCATAAGCACATTTCAGCATGAGCATGGTGGACAGCGGCATCTGGAAATTGCTGACCATGGCATTGGCTACAGAGAAGTCATAAGGAGGGAAGATAAATTTGTTGGTCCATCCTTCGAATTCTTTCAGATGTCCGTCAGTACCGACGGCAGTTTCGATTGTACGCATAACTGTTGTACCTACGGCACATACCTTGTTGCCGCGGTCTTTGGCTTCGTTGACAATACGGCAGGCTTCTGCGTTGACAAACATCTGCTCTGAGTCCATCTTATGCTTGGTCAGATCTTCTACATCAATATCCCGGAAGTTACCCAGTCCGCAGTGCATGGTAATGAAAGCAAAGTCGATACCTTTGATTTCCATACGTTTCATCAGTTCCCGGCTGAAATGAAGGCCTGCTGCAGGTACTGTGACTGCTCCTTCATTTTTTGCAAAGATCGTCTGGAAACGTTCTTCATCTTCCGGTTCTGCCGGGCGGTGAATGAAAGGAGGCAAAGGCGGTTCTCCCAAAGCATACAGAGCCTTTTTGAATTCATCATGCGGTCCATCATAGAGGAAGCGCAGGGTACGTCCGCGTGAAGTGGTATTGTCAATCACTTCAGCTACCATGGAGTCATCGTCACCGAAATAAAGTTTGTTGCCGATACGGATCTTACGGGCCGGATCTACCAGTACATCCCAGAGGCGCAGTTCTTCATTCAGTTCCCGTAACAGGAAAACTTCAATACGTGCTCCGGTCTTTTCTTTGTTACCGTACAGGCGTGCAGGAAAGACCTTGGTGTCGTTAAAGATAAACACATCCTTGTCATCAAAATAGTTCAAGATATCCTTGAACATAACATGTTCGATCTCGCCGGTTGATTTGTGTACCACCATCAGGCGGGATTCATCTCTGTACTTTGCCGGATGAAGCGCAATCTTCTCTTCCGGTAACTTGAATTTGAATTGTGACAGTTTCATCTTCTTCCTTTCTTTCCTTATTCGTTAATAACTTCAATTTCTTGCTGTTCCAGCCATTCGGGGAAATCTTCCACTTGCATGCAATCTTCCAGTCTGACCTCACCGACCGTGTCCGGATGAGTCCGGTCAGGTGAGCTCCGCTTTGTAAAGCTTCTCCGATGTCCCGTGCCAGTGCCCGGATATAGGTTCCTTTGCTGCACACTACCCGGATCTTTATTTCCGGAAGGTTGCATTCCAGCAGCTCGATTTCATCGATAACCAGTGTCTTGGGCTTCAGTTCCACTTCGTCACCCTTACGTGCCAGATCATATGCCGTTTGCCATCGACTTTACATGCCGAGAAAGCTGGCGGGATCTGTTCAATGGTTCCCTTGAACTGCTGCAATACTTCTTCCACCATTTCCCGGGTAATATGTTCTGTGGGATACGTAGCATCGATTTCCTTTCCAAATCATATGATGGAGTCGTAGCTCCCAGTTGCAAGGTCGCTATGTATTCCTTGGTATGATATTGGAATTCTTCAATACGCTTGGTTGCCTTTCCGGTACAGATGATCATAACACCCGTTGCCAGCGGATCAAGGTTCCTGCGTGTCCCACTTTTAATTTTCTTTACCCCCCAGCTTACGGCTGATGTGTATCTGATCTTGTTGACTACCGCGAACGATGTCCATCGTAGCGGCTTGTCGAAATATAATACTTCTCCTTCTTTAAAATTCATGGTTGATGGTAAATCTCAGGTGTTGTACCTGTTTCCTTTTCAGTAAAAACGATACGCCAGGGGTTATCCCACCAGACTATATATAATGGTAACGGCTCCGGCAATGGCACAATATACGCCGAACCACACCAGTTTGCCTTTCTTGACAATGTTGATCATCCATTTGCAGGCAGCACATCCGGACAGAAAAGCAGCCAGGAAGCCTACAATCAGTGCTGAAGTGCTGATCTCTGCATTTGCTTCGGATGCTCCTTTCATGATTTCCATTCCAGAGAGCAATGCCTCACCCAAAATAGGTGGTATTACCATCAGGAAAGAGAACTGTGCAAGGGTTTCTTTCTTATTACCCAGAATCAGTCCTGTAGCGATGGTACTTCCGGAACGGGAAAGTCCCGGCATAACAGCGCAGGCCTGGGCCAGTCCGATAATGAAGGCATCACGCTTACTGATCTTTTCTTTCTGCCGTGGTTTGGCATAATAAGAATAGGTAAGTAAAGCCGCTGTCACCAGCAACATGCAGCCGACGATCAGCAATCCGGAACCGAACACTTCTTCTACATAATCTTTGAAGAAGACTCCTACAATACCGATCGGGATCATAGAAATCAGAATGTTGATCACGTATTTGGTTTCTTCATTCATCTGCCATTTGAACAAACCCTTGAAAATCCAGTCTATTTCTTTCCACAGAATAACCAGGGTGCTCAGTACGGTTGCAACGTGTACCACGATGGTGAAGTCAGGTTTTCCTCTCCCTCAATGCCGAACAGTGCTGAACCGATAGCCAGATGTCCGCTACTGCTGACAGGAAGGTATTCTGTCAGTCCCTGTAAAAGTCCTAAAATTAAAGCCTCCAGCCAACTCATTCTTTGATATCCTCTTTATTGTTATTGATGTTGATGTCACTAGTTTCTTTGGGCTTACGTAAAATTCCGTAGATCATGAAAATGAATCCCAGGAAGCATACTGCCGGAGCAACCTTGATGCGGCGTGCGCTGAAGATGTCCGGATTGAATGCAGATTCGGTCGATCCCGGACCGCTCATCAGCAGGAATCCCAGGATGATGACCACCATACCAATACCCAATAAGGTGAAGTTGGTCTTGTCAAAAGCGAAACTCTTTCTATCCATATACTTTGATTTTAATTGATTGCGGTTTATTTGTAAAGTTCTTCTGTCTTTAATCCCAGATATTTGTTAATGGAAATCCATGCACACAATGTTGTGATGAGGATACCGAATATCAGTACAACTCCCATTACGGTCAGCATGACAGAAGGTGTGATGACCTGCAGTAATCCCGGCTCATAACCTACCAACAGCCATGCCATTACCATCAATGCGGCATCAGCCAGTGCTGCTGCCAGCAGTCCGATCCAGACATTACGGGCCAGAAATGGCTTCCGGATGAATGAGCGGCTGGCTCCAACCAGCTTCATGGTATGAATCAGGAAACGCTTGGAGTATACAGTCAGACGGATGGTATTGTTGATCAGTGCAAAGGATATAAGTGTCAGCAAGGCAGCCAGACCGAGCAGAAAGAGACTGGCTTTGCGCAAATTGCGGTTCACCGAGTCTATAAGATCCTGCGGATAGTTGACTTCCAGAATGTTCTTTTTGCCCATCAGTTCCTGTTCGATGAGATGAATACTGTCCGAATTGGCGTAGTCAGCATTCAGCTTGATTTCAATGGATGCACTGAAAGGATTATATCCCAGGAACTCAGCCGGATCGGTTCCCATAGCTTCTGTCTGCTCTTTCAAAGCTGATCCTTTGGAGATATAGTTCGTTTGTTTCACATACGGTTCCTTGTTCAGCTGCTTTTGAAGCGCCAGAATGTCTGCTTCCCGCATATCGTCACTGAGTACCACTGAGAAAGCAATGTTTTCACGTACATAGACTGACAGGTTGTTGGCTGTCAGGACGAGAAACACCACCAGTCCCAGCAACAACAGGACCAACATGGTGCTGATGCTGGACGTGACAAACTGCATGTCAAAAAAGGATCCGGATTTTTTGCTCATAATTGTTTCTTTCTGAAGACGTAAATCATTGAACTGCTTTGTTCTTTACGGGTCAGGGTAGCCATCCAGGCTTCGAACCCGATCAGTAAACCCTTGAAAAAAGGACTTCGGCTTTGTTTGTACTTTTCTGTCAGCATGGATACATAAAAAGCATCAAAAGGCATGGGGTGGCGTTCAGCCAGCACAAAACCATGCTTTGCTCCGAACTGCTGCATGGCAGAAGGCGTGAAATGCCATAAGTGGCGTGGTACATCCCATGCAGCCCACATCGCTCCGTATTTGCGTGCATCAAACGAAGAAGGATTGGGCACTGCAATCACCAATATTCCTCTGTCCTGAAGAATCCGGCTAAGGGTTTCCCAGGTTTCGTTCAAGTGTTCCAGATGTTCCATTACGTGCCACAGTGTGATCACATCGAATGAAGCATCCTCATATGTTGCGAGTTTCTCGGGAGCATCTACTTCCAGACTGAAATGCGTCTGTGCGAAGGTGCGTGCCTGCGGGCTTTTCTCGATAGCTGTTACTCTCCATCCTTTTTCCTTCATAAAGTGAGGAAAGTATCCGGTTCCTGTACCGATATCAAGCAACCGTCCGCGGCTTAATCCGCTGTTGTGCTTGATCAGTCTTGCCTTACTGGCCAGCATATAGCGTCGTACCCAGTGATAGACGCGGTTCATCAAGCCGCGATGAGTATCACTGTGAGAGATATAGTCGGGTGATTCGTAATATCTTCCGATTTCAGCTTCCACGGGAATTCCCTGTGTGAACAGGAAACCACATGACTCACACTTGTATACGTCGAACGTTTCGCCCGTCGCATAGTGGTCTTTGCAGGTCATTTCCTTGTGGAAAGCACTTTTTCCGCAGAGCGGACATTTATCTATATTGAGTATATTCACTTTAATCCCTAATTTGCTGCAAAATAACAAATAAAACGATTATAGAGGGACTTTCTTTAAGGGTTTTTAAGAGATGTGACGCTTTTTAAGCCAGAAAGGTCAGACTTTATCTGAAAAAAGTCATTACCTTTGGGGATGTAATCAATTTTGAAAAAATGGAAAACAGAAGATTAACTCGCTCAAATGACCGCATGATAGCCGGTGTGTGCAGCGGCATTGCAGAATATTTCGGTTGGGATATAACTTTGGTCCGCATTCTTTATGTGCTGGCCACAGTCTGTACGGCTTTTTCCGGAACGATTGTTTATCTGATTTTGTGGATTGTCATGCCGGAATACAGAAGAAGATGATTTTGCAGATGAGATTCGAACTTTATTGGGAAGAAGAAAAATGATAAAAGCCAAAGAACTGTTCTTTGCTTTTATTGTATGATAATCAGAGGGCGGTTCCTTTCAGGGTTGCTGAACTGGAGTCTGTGATCCGTACCTGAACAAAATCTCCGATACGGTGAGTCCCCCGGTCAAACACCACTACCTTATTCTGTTCCGTACGTCCGAAGAGCTGATCTTTCGAGCGTTTGGACACTCCTTCCACCAGCACTTCAAATGTTTTTCCGACATCCCTGGCATTGCTTTCTGCCGACAGCTGGTTCTGTAATTCGATCATTTCGTTCAGACGACGTATTTTTATTTCTTCAGGAACATCGTCAGGAAGATGCTTGGAGGCATAGGTACCCGGACGTTCCGAATATTTGAACATGAAAGCAGAGTCGTAAGCACATTCGCGCATCAAGGAGAGAGACATCTGGTGATCTTCTTCCGTTTCGGAATGGAAACCGGAGAAAATATCCGTACTCAAGCCGCAGTCGGGGATGATACGGCGGATTGCTTCAACTCGTTCCAGATACCATTCGCGGGTATATTTCCGATTCATCAGTTTCAGAATGCGTGAACTTCCGCTTTGCACCGGCAGGTGAATGTGCTTGCACACGTTGGGCACTTCGGCAATTACGTGCAGGGTTTCATCGCTCATGTCTTTAGGATGTGAGGTGGTGAAACGGATTCGCATGCCCGGTACTGATTCGGCAACGAGGCGCAGCAGCATAGGGAAAGTTACCGTTTGTCCGTCACGTTCGAAGCGGTACGAATTGACATTCTGTCCCAGCAGAGTCACTTCCTTATAGCCTTTCCGCTCTAGATCATGCACTTCGTTGAGGATACTTTCCACATCACGGCTCCGTTCGCGTCCGCGGGTATAAGGCACGATGCAATAATGACAGAAGTTGTTGCAGCCTCGCATGATGGAGACATAACCGGAGATATGGTTTCCGCAGATGCGGGAAGGAATCACATCCCGATAGGTTTCTGTCGTAGAAAGTTCCACATTAATAGCTTTCTCTCCAGCTTCAACGGCACTGATCAGTTCCGGAAGTGTCAGGTAAGCATCCGGTCCGGCAACCAGATCTACGTGGTGATGTTCGATCAGGTCATTCTTTACACGTTCAGCCATACATCCCAGCACACCTACGATCAGGTGCTTGCGTTTCTTGCGAAGAGAATGGAAAAACTCCAGCCGGTTCAGGATCTTCTGCTCTGCGTTGTCGCGGATGGAACAGGTGTTCATAAATACAGCATCTGCTTCTTCCAGCGTTTCGCAGGGAGAATAGCCGGCCATTTGCATGATGGAAGCGATGACTTCACTGTCGGCTACGTTCATCTGACAGCCGTAAGTTTCGATGAATAGTTTTTTGTTCTCGTGTTCAGTTGCAGATTTAAAGTCTGCTCCTGTGCTTTCTTTTGTCATAGTTTTCTGAAAATTAGTAATTCAGTTGCAAAGATATGGCTTTTCGGGTTAACTTCCATAAAAGGGTTAGGATATATGGAAATAATTTGTATCTTTACCGGACACTTAACATACTTTGATTAACGATGGATCTGAGTCACTGATGGAAACCGTCTTTTCGGTGGGGATTGTTGTTGCCATGGTAGCCCTGGTGGCTTGGCGGCGATACAAAGAAGGGCAGGGCAAGCCTGCTTCGGGGAAACGTGCCGTATCTGCCGGGACAGGAAGACGGCCTGTCATGCAGAGACCTGCTGAGAGGGAACCTGTTGAGAAACGTGAACCGATGCCGTCTCATAAAAAGAAAAGAAATACCCGTCCGGCCTTTCATGAACCGGAAGCAGTTCCGTCAGCTTCCCGGAAGGCTGAGCCTGAAGATACGGAGATTCGCCTGAAAACACCGGCAGATGCCCGGAAGGCTTTCCTCTATTCGGAGATATTCCGTCGGAAATATTGAATGCAACTACTGAAATAACCAAATACTAATACCTTAAATACCATGAGTTTCAATTTTATTACAGCAGCTGAAGCTGCCAGTCTGATCAAAGATGGAGAGATTATCGGCCTGAGCGGTTTTACACCGGCAGGCAGTCCGAAAGCAGTTACCGCCGAACTGGCGAAGATCGCAGAAGAAAAGCACGCTCGCGGAGAACAGTTTCAGGTTGGAGTGATTACCGGTGCTTCAACGGGAGATTCCTGTGACGGTGTCCTGACCCGTGCTCATGCATTGAAGTTTCGTGCTCCTTATACAACCAATACTGACTTTCGTAAAGCAGTTAATAGTGGAGAAATAAATTATACGGATATTCACCTGTCTCAGGTTGCCCAGCGTTTACGTTCCGGTTTCCTGGGACATGTAAGTACAGCCATTGTCGAGGCATGTGAAATTACGGAAGACGGACGTATTTACCTGACGGCGGGAGTTGGTATTACCCCGACCATTGCCCGGCTGGCAGACAAGGTTATCGTAGAATTGAATGCGGCTCACAGCAAAGCGCTGATCGGTATGCATGACCTGTATGAGATGGAACGCCCGCCTTTCCGCCGTCCGGTTCCCATTGTACATCCAAGTGACCGGATCGGGCTGCCTTACATTCAGGTTGATCCTTCGAAGATTGTTGGTGTTGTGGAAGTAAACATTCCCGATGAGGCCCGCGGTTTCCATGATCCGGACCCGATTACAGACCGTATCGGCCAGAATGTTGCCGAATTCCTGGCATCGGATCTGAAGAAGGAATCATTCCTTCTACCTTCCTTCCCTTGCAGTCCGGAGTGGGAAATATTGCCAATGCAGTATTGAGTGCGCTGGGAAAGGACTCCAGTATTCCGCCGTTTGAAATGTATACGGAGGTGATTCAGAATTCCGTGATCAAGCTGATCAAGGAAGGACGCATCAAGTTTGGAAGTACCTGCTCGCTGAGTGTAACAAACGATTGCCTGCAGGATATCTATGATCACATGGATTTCTTCCGCCACAAGCTGGTACTCCGTCCGTCGGAGATATCCAACTGTCCTGAAGTCGTGCGTCGTCTGGGAGTTATTACCATGAATACAGCCATTGAAGCCGATATCTATGGAAATGTGAACTCCACTCACATTTGCGGAACAAAGATGATGAACGGTATCGGCGGTTCGGGAGACTTTACCCGCAGTGCTTATATCTCTATCTTCTCTTGTCCGTCGACAGCGAAAGGAGGATGCATCAGCTCTATCGTGCCGATGGTTTCCCATCTGGATCACAGCGAACATTCCGTGAACGTCATCATTACCGAACAGGGTATTGCAGATTTGCGTGGAAAGAGCCCGATGGAACGCGCACAGGCAGTCATTGAAAACTGCGCACATCCTGACTATAAGCAATTGTTGTGGGATTATCTGAAGATTTCTACCAAGGGACAGACCAGCCATTGCCTGTCGGCTGCGCTGGGCATGCACCAGGTATTCCTTGAAAAAGGCGATATGCGTCTGACTGACTGGGCAGACTTTCACCGGTAAAGATATTCCGTAAAATAAACAAGCCCTGCGTTTCCGGATTGGGTCCTTGAAACGCAGGGCTTTATTTTTCACTTGAGAGAGAGGATTATTTCTCTTGCTCTGTAGTAATGGTCAGTGTCTGTTTCTTCAGGCCTTTAGCCGTAGCTTCCAGCGTAATGGTTCCTGCTTCTTCCGTTGACTGGACGATAGCCGTCATCATTCCGTTGAATACTTTCATGCGTGGCGTCTGGAATGATTCCAGAGAAGTCGGGTCTCCGTTTGCTCCGGCACGGTAAGTACCCTTTCCTTTTACCCGGAATGAGATCTGATTGTCTGCATGCGGGCAGAGGTTGCCGTCTTTGTCCACAACCTTTACGGTTACGAATGAAAGGTCTTTTCCGTCAGCCTTGATTGTGCTGCGGTCGGCAACGAGTTCAATGTGATGAGGCTTGCCGGCTGTATGGATTTCTTTTTCAGCCACTGCCTTGCCATTCTTGTCGTAAGCTACAACCTTTACGGTACCCGGTTCATACTTGGTATCCATCCACATCAGGCGGTAACGTTTCTGACGTTTAAGGCTGGCCATGGAAGCAGAGTCAGCACTGTTTTCGATGGTAACCGAGAGATCTTTCGTACGTTTTCCCTGGCTCTTGCCGTTGATGAACAGCTCTGCCGAAGGATAGTTAGTATAGACAAAGACCGGAGTAACTTCTCCTTCGCGTCCTTCCCAGTTCCAGTGGGGCAGGATATGCAGGGTTTCTGCATTCTTGTTCCAGTGGCTGCGGTAGAGGTAGTAGCGGTCTTTCGGGAGTCCTGCCAGGTCAATGATACCGAAGAGAGAAGAATGGCTGGGCCAGTCTGAATAGTAAGGAGTCGGTTCACCCAGATAATCGAATCCGGTCCATACGAATTCACCGATGCAATAAGGAAGGTCGTCATGCTGGATGAAGTCGTCTTCGGGCAGGTTTGACCAGCTGCAGTGTTCCACGTCATAAGAAGAAGCCTGATGTCGTCATACTTAGCCATCGAACGTCTTTCTACGGGGAACTTGTGACACACCGCGTGAGCTGAGGGTAGATGCAGTTTCGCTTCCCAGAATGATTTCCTGCGGAAGTTTCTTATAATTCTCCAGATATTTGTGCGGACGATAGTTGAATCCCGGTACATCGAGCACGGCAGCCATGTTGTTGTTGACTACAGCGTCGGGTACATCCATACCCTGTGTGACCGGACGTGTCGGGTCTTCGCGGTGGCAGATGTCCTGAAGCATGCGTGTCAGTTTCGGGCCGCGGTTGCCGTTCCACTGGTCGGGTACTTCGTTTCCGATGCACCACATGACGATACTCGGGTTGTTTCGGAAGTGACGGAGCAGGTTTGTCAGGTCACGTTCCACCCATTCGTCGAACACTTTGTGGTAACCGTTTTCCACTTTTGCTGATTTCCATTCGTCGAATGATTCAGCCATTACCATCATACCCATTTCGTCGCAGGCAGCGATCAGTTCGTTGGACGGCATGTTGTGCGACGTACGGATGGCGTTACATCCCATGTCTTTCAGCATGCGGATCTGGCGGCGTATGCCTGCCTCGTTGGAAACACCTCCCAACGGTCCGAGGTCGTGATGGTTACATACTCCGCGGAACTTCAGCGGTTCTCCATTCAGGAAGAAGCCTTTTCCGGCAATGATTTCCACGGAACGGACACCGAAACGGGTTGTATAAGTATCTTTCAGTGTTTCGCCTTCGTAGATTTTGGATTCGGCAGTATAGAGTGCGGGAGTATCCGGAGTCCAGAGAGACGGATGCTCGATGATGAATTCCTGTTCAAACTGTTTTCCGGTGAAAGCTGTGCCCTGCTGTTTTCCCTGAGCCACCACTTTGCCGTCGGCATCCTTCAGCTCGGTAACGATGGTATAGTCAGTCAGCTTCTTTCCTTCCGGCATTTCCAGGCTGGTTGCCAGACATACTTTTGCATATTCCTTCTTGACAACGGGAGTTGTCAGGTGAGTTCCCCATACGGGAACATAAGCATCTCCGGTCACGATGACACGCACGTTGCGGTAAAGTCCCGCACCCGGATACCAGCGTGAGGATTCTGTTTCGTTTTCAAGGCGTACGGCCAGTACATTCTTTCCGTCCGCATTCAGGTAAGGCGTTGCGTCAATCTGGAAAGCATTGTAGCCGTAGGGCCAGTAACCTGCTTCTTTTCCGTTGACATAAACGCGTGCATGACTCATGGCTCCGTCGAAAAGCAGGATACATTTACCGCCTTTCGTCATCTGAGGCGTGCTGAAGGTTGTACGATACCATCCTACACCTACAAACGGAAGTCCTCCGGTTCGTCCGGCATGTTCCATGGCTGCTGTCTGTCCGTCCTGAGCAATGGCTGTGTGCTGTTTGTCATTTTCAATGCTGAACGGTCCGTAAATCGCCCAGTCGTGAGGTACGGTCACATTCTGCCATTTTTTATCATCCCATTGAGACTGACTGAAACCTTTGTTGTCTTCACGGGTGAATTTCCATCCTTTTTCCAGTAACATTTCCTGTCGCTGTTGTGCGTTTCCTGCGGCGGGGAGCAGCATGGAAAGCATGAAAAGGCAAGCTAGTCGGTTAATTTTCATCTGATAAGTATTGAGGTTAATGATATATTTTTCACAAATATAGCGATATTCTTTTAATAATGAAAAGATAGATGGCTTATCTCTGCCCCGGAAGAGCCATGGTGTCCTTTTTCCTTTGTCCGGTCGTCTGGCGGGGAAGACCGGTCCGTTTGCCTGAATACCACGAGAGAAAACAGCTGTTTTGGGCTGACGAAACAAGTGTTTCCCCTCGTGGAATTTTTGTTTTATCCTGGAGAAACTTTTGTTTCTTGCTGATGAAACTTTTGTTTCGTCCAGAAGAAACTTTTGTTTTCTGCTGGTGGAACTTTTATTTTCACTAAGTGGAACTCTTATTTTCACCAGGTGGATCTTTTGTTTTTACCGGATGAAACGTCTCTTTTCTCCTGACGTTGCAGCCTGAATGACCTGAGGAAAAGGCTTCATTCTTTCGGACAATCCTGTTACTTTAATAGTCTTGTTGCGGAAATTAAGCTGTTTCTCTGAGGTTTTATTCCCGAACTCTTGCTATCTTTGCGAATGTTTTGTAAAGACAATAGAAATCAAATAAATATATTATTAAGCCGCTATGGAGTATAATTTCAGAGAGATTGAAAAGAAATGGCAGCAGAAGTGGGTTGACAACAAGACCTACAAGGTTGTCGAAGACGAATCAAAGCAGAAATTCTATGTGTTGAACATGTTCCCTTATCCGTCGGGAGCCGGCCTTCATGTAGGCCATCCGCTGGGATATATTGCGAGCGACATTTATGCCCGCTACAAACGTCTGCAGGGATTCAACGTCCTGAATCCGATGGGATATGATGCATACGGACTGCCCGCCGAGCAGTATGCCATCCAGACCGGACAGCATCCTGCCGTAACTACGGCTGCCAACATTGCACGTTATCGTGAGCAGCTGGACAAGATCGGCTTCTCATTCGACTGGGATCGGGAAGTGCGTACCTGCGAACCGGGCTATTATCACTGGACACAGTGGGCTTTCCAGAAGATGTTCAACAGCTTCTATTGCAATTCCTGCCAGAAGGCACAGCCAATCAGCAAACTGGTTGCTCATTTCGAAGCATCCGGTACAGAAGGTCTGGATGTGGCTTGCAGTGAAGAACTTCATTTTACTGCTGAAGAATGGAAGTCCAAGTCAGAAAAGGAACAGCAGGAAATCCTGATGAACTACCGGATTGCCTATTTGGGCGAAACGATGGTAAACTGGTGTCCGGCACTGGGTACCGTACTGGCCAATGATGAGGTTGTGGACGGTGTGTCAGAACGCGGAGGACATCCGGTTGTACAGAAAAAATGCGCCAGTGGTGTCTGCGTGTATCGGCATACGCACAGCGTCTGCTCGACGGACTGGAAACAGTGGACTGGACAGATTCTCTGAAAGAAACCCAGCGCAACTGGATCGGCCGTTCAGAAGGTACTGAAGTCCGCTTCAAGGTGAAAGACAGCAATCTGGAATTTACTATCTTTACTACCCGTGCCGATACGATGTTCGGTGTGACCTTCATGGTACTTGCACCGGAAAGTGAACTGGTTCCGCAGCTGACAACTGATGCACAGCGTGCAGAGGTGGAAGCTTACCTGGAACGTACCAAGAAACGTACCGAACGTGAACGTATTTCCGACCGCCGAGTGACAGGTGTATTCAGCGGTTCGTATGCCGTGAATCCGTTTACCGGAGAATCTGTTCCGGTATGGATCAGCGATTATGTACTGGCCGGATATGGTACGGGAGCGATCATGGCCGTGCCTGCTCACGATAGTCGTGACTATGCTTTTGCCAAGCATTTCAATCTGCCCATCGTGCCGCTGGTAGAAGGATGTGATGTCAGCGAAGAAAGCTTCGATGCGAAGGAAGGAATTGTCTGCAACTCTCCGAAAGCCGGTGTAACTCCTTATTGCGACCTGAGTCTGAACGGACTGACCATCAAGGAAGCTATTGCTGCTACCAAGAAATATGTGAAGGAACACAACCTGGGACGCGTGAAGGTGAACTTCCGTTTGCGTGATGCCATCTTCTCCCGTCAGCGCTACTGGGGCGAACCGTTCCCGGTATATTACAAGGACGGCATGCCTTACATGATTGACGAAAGCAAGCTTCCGCTGGAACTTCCCGAAGTAGACAAGTTCCTGCCGACAGAAAGCGGCGAGCCGCCGTTGGGACATGCAACCCGTTGGGCGTGGGATGTAGAAAAGGGAGAAGTAGTGGAAAATACCCTGATCGACAATGTAACCGTTTTCCCGCTCGAACTGAACACCATGCCGGGCTTTGCCGGATCAAGTGCATATTATCTGCGTTATATGGATCCGCACAACAATCAGGCACTGGTTTCTGAAAAGGCTGACCGCTATTGGCAGAATGTCGACCTGTATGTAGGTGGAACCGAGCATGCTACCGGTCACCTGATCTATTCCCGTTTCTGGAACAAGTTCCTGTTCGACCTCGGCGTCAGCATCAAGGAAGAACCGTTCCAGAAGCTGGTCAACCAGGGAATGATTCAGGGACGAAGCAACTTTGTATATCGTATCAAAGATACCAATACCTTTGTTTCACTGGGCCTGAAGGATCAGTATGACGTGACTCCGCTTCATGTGGATGTCAACATCGTTTCCAATGATGTGCTCGACGTGGAAGCCTTCAAGAACTGGCGTCCCGAATACAACAATGCCGAATTTATTCTGGAAGACGGCAAATATATTTGCGGATGGGCGGTTGAAAGATGAGTAAGTCCATGTACAACGTAGTAAACCCGGATATGATTGTTGAGAAATACGGAGCCGATACCCTGCGTATGTATGAAATGTTCCTGGGTCCGGTAGAGCAGTCTAAGCCGTGGGATACCAACGGTATTGACGGTGTACACCGCTTCCTGAAGAAACTCTGGGGCTTGTTCTACGACCGTCAGGACAACTTCCTCCCGACAGAAGGCGAAGCAACGAAGGAAGAACTGAAATCACTTCATAAGCTGATCAAGAAGGTAACAGGCGACATTGAGGTCTTCTCTTACAATACGTCAGTCAGTGCCTTTATGATCTGTGTGAACGAACTGACTTCACTGAAATGCCGCAACAAGGCTGTACTGAGTGGCTGGTTGTACTTCTTGCACCGTTTGCTCCTCACTTGGCTGAAGAATTGTGGGAAGCACTGGGCCATGCAACTTCCGTATGCGATGCACAGTGGCCGGTATGCAATGAAGAATATCTGAAGGAAGATACCGTGAAATATACGATTTCCTTCAACGGAAAAGCACGTTTCACAATGGAATTCCCGGCAGATGCCGACAACGATACAATCCAGGCTGCCGTTATGCCGAAGAACAGTCTCAGAAGTGGATTGACGGCAAGACACCGAAGAAAGTCATCATTGTTCCGAAGAAGATTGTCAACGTAGTGCTTTAATCACATGGAAGCCGTGTTGAAAAGAAACTGGGCCGGGAGTCGAGAGACTACCTGGCCATCACGTTTGGTCTGATCTGTTATTCTCTGGGGTGGGCGGCATTCCTGCTTCCTTATCAGATTTACGACCGGAGGTGTTACCGGTATTGCGGCTATCATTTATTATGCCACAGGTGTGGAAATACAGGTTTCCTACTTCGTCATCAATGCCGTATTTCTGGGATTTGCGTTGAAGATTCTCGGTCCGAAATTCAGTGTGAAGACCATTTATGCCATTTTCATGCTGACATTTCTGCTTTGGCTGTTCCAGCGTCTGCTGGAAGGAGACGACGGAAAACTGCCTCAGTTGCTCGGACCCGGCCAGGATTTCATGGCCTGTGTCATTGGAGCCGGTATGCTGGGCTTTGGTATTGGAGTCGTGTTCTGCAATAATGGCAGTACGGGAGGAACAGATATCATTGCCTGGATCATCAACAAATACAAGGATGTGACGCTGGGACGCATGATGATGTATTGTGATATTGTCATCATTTCGTCGTGTTACTTTATTTTCCACGACTGGCGCCGTGTGCTGTTTGGTTTTTGTGTCCTTTTCATCATGAGTCTTGTGATTGACTATGTGATCAATTCGACCCGTCAGTCGGTACAGTTCCTGATCTTCTCCAGAAAGTATGAAGAGATCGCTGAAGGCATTGCTACCCGCGTGGATCGTGGAGTGACGCTTCTTGACGGCAAGGGATGGTACAGCAAGCAGGAGATCAAGGTTGTTGTCGTACTGGCCAAGAAGAGCGAGTCGATTGATATTTTCCGCCTGGTGAAGGACATAGACCGAACGCGTTTATTTCACAAAGCAACGTGGTGGGAGTATATGGAGAAGGATTCGACAAACTGAAGGTCAAATAAAAATGTAAGTATGAAGAAACTGGTTTTTGCTACAAATAACGCTCACAAACTGGAAGAAATCCGGGCCATTCTGGGCGATCAGGTTGAGGTTCTGAGCCTGAAGGATATTCATTGTGAAGCAGACATTCCCGAGACAGCCGATACGCTGGAAGGCAATGCAGCCCTGAAGGCGGAGTATGTATACCGCAACTACGGGCTGGACTGTTTTGCCGATGATACCGGTCTGGAAGTAGAGGCTCTGAATGGTGCTCCGGGGATTTATTCGGCACGTTATGCCGGAGGTGAAGGACATGACTCGGAAGCGAACATGAAGAAACTGCTGCATGAAATGGAAGGACAGGACAACCGCCGGGCACAGTTCCGTACGTCAATCTGTCTGATTGAGGGCGGCAAGGAACATCTGTTTGAAGGAGTCGTGCGGGGCGAGATTATCCGTCACCGCCGTGGTACTTCCGGCTTCGGTTATGATCCGGTCTTTGTTCCCGAAGGATATACTGAAACCTTTGCTGAAATGGGGAACGAGGAAAAGAACAAGATCAGTCACCGGGCACGTGCGGTTCAGAAGCTTTGTGCGTATCTGAAGAAATAAACGGACGGTTCCGGAAGCATAAAGAAAATAAAAACGGCTGGAAAAGGAGGTAGGAGAGATGAAACTGCGTATCGTTCTCGGTGTGATTGTGGTGGCAGCAGTGTCTATTGCTCGCTGCCTTATTATGCCCGTCAGGCACTGATTCACTGGATGCCGGTCATCGATGATCTTGAGACTTTCCACCGGCACACTGTCCGGCATGATCCGGATAGTGTGTGGAACTGGCCGCTGTCGGCTGACTACAACCGTTGTCAGCTCCGGAACCGGACGTACATTATCTGGACAGTCTGCATACGGTCGCCTTTCTGGTGATCCGTCATGACAGCCTGTTGTTTGAGACCTATCGGGATGGCTGGAACGATACTCTGACCTCAAATATTTATTCTGCAACCAAGACAATCGTCGGGATGCTTGCCGGAATTGCCCTGGACGAAGGGAAAATTCAGAGTCTGGATGACCCGGTAAGCCGTTATATACCTTCTTACCGGAAAGGAATGCAGGCCGATGTTACAATCCGGCATCTGCTGACCATGAGCGGAGGAATGGCCTGGATGAGCTTATTCCTCGTTGTTTCCGTAACCACTCACGGTTATTACGGCAATGACCTGTACAAGCTGGTGACCGGACTGGAGGTCTGTGACCGTCCGGGCGTACAATATTCATATCGCAGCGGGGAAACGCAGTTGCTGGCCTTTGTCATTGAAGCGGCTACAGGAAAGACTCTGAGCCAGTATGCGGAAGAGAAATTGTGGAAGCCGATGCAGGCTGAGCGCGATGCTACTGGCTGTTGGACAAGCAGGACGGAGATGAGAAGGCATTCTGCTGTTTTCATACGACGGCCCGTGATGTAGCCCGCTTTGCACGCTCATGCTTCATCGTGGCAACTGGAACGGCCGTCAGCTGGTCTCGCAGGCTTATATGGACGAAATGATGCGTCCTGCTTCCTGGCTGAAGGACCAGTGGGGCAAAGATTCACTGAATTATTATGGATACCAGACCTGGATCATGCACTATCACGGTCAGGTGAATCCTTATATGCGCGGGATGCTGGGACAATATATCATCGCGATTCCCAGCCAGGATGCCATTGTCGTGCGCCTGGGGCGCAAGCGCTGTGATCTATATGAACGGGAAATCACAACAGATATAACCCGCTACATGGATATGGCCATGCGGATTCTTCAGGATTGAGAGAGCATCAAAAACAACAATCTTTCATTCCTTATTTTCGGAACTTCTCAGCACTTTCTCATACGTCTGGAGAGGAACATTCAGCTTCTTTCCCAGATCGATCATATCGAACAGCATGCCTTGTATTTCCGATTCATGGCCCCGTGCAAGGTCTTTCTGCATGGAAGCCGTGCTGTGCGGATCCAGTTTGTCGATTACTTTCAGGTTATAGGTGACCGAATCCTCCGGGAATACAACGCCCAGACGGCGTCCGATCTCCGCACTTTCGCGGGAGAGTCCGACAAAGGTGTCACGAACTTCACCTTCCTTCTGTACTTCTCCCATCGGGACATCGTGGTAAGCGCCGTACAGGCCATGGCAGAAATAAAGGACCATTTAATGAACGTATCGCGGTTGATGTCTTCTGAAACATCCACTTTGATACCGCAGCCACGCAGATCACTGGCTATGACTTCCAGGCGTTCACGGGTAACTCCCTGTTCGGGACGGGCTCCGAATACCAGCCGGAAGATATTTCCCATCTGGGTGATTTCACCTTCACCGGAAACGAATCCGACGATATAAATACAGCCGTCGAGTACGGTAACCGCAGGTGTCATTCGTCCGATGCGGGGTCCTGTACCATATACATTCAGGATAGGGATGACCAGCGTGTCCGGTTTTGCAGCGCGTTCCAGTACGTCACGGATAGATTCAATGGAGTAACCTTTTACACAGACGAAGATCACATCAGCCTTGCCGTCAAAAGAATCGGCCGTACAAGCCTTTACCGGAAGAAAGTGATCTCCCTTCAGATCCGATTTCAGGTGAAGTCCCTGCTTACGGATTGCTTCCAGATGTTTGCCTCTGGCGATGCAGGTAACTTCCCTGCCGGCCAAAGCAAGGAAACCGGCGATGCTTCCTCCTACGCCGCCGGTTCCAATGACAAGATAGTTCATTTGAATAAGTTTTAAAGGTCTTATACGTTGAAGCGGAAGTGCATGATATCACCGTCTTCCACTACATAATCCTTACCTTCTACGTTCAGCTTTCCTGCTTCGCGTACGGCTGCTTCAGAACCATACTGGATGAAATCGTTGTATTTGATAACTTCAGCACGGATGAATCCCTTTTCAAAGTCGGTATGGATAACGCCTGCACACTGGGGAGCCTTCCATCCTTTGTGGAAAGTCCAGGCACGGACTTCCATTTTTCCGGCGGTGAAGTAAGTTTCCAGGTTCAGAAGTTTGTACGCAGCCCGAATCAGACGGCTGACACCGGATTCTTCCAATCCGACCTCTTGCAGGAACATCTGGCGGTCTTCATACGTTTCCAGTTCGGCAATGTCGGCTTCGGTTTTGGCTGCAACGATCAGGATTTCTGCTCCTTCTTCCTTGACAGCTTCACGAACCTGATCCACATATTTGTTTCCGTTGACGGCACTTGCTTCGTCTACGTTGCAGACATACATCACCGGTTTGGAAGTCAGCAGGAAAAGATCGTGTGCGATTTTCTGCTCGTCTTTGGTTTCGAACTGTACGGTACGGGCCGATTTACCTTGCAGCAAGGCATCGCGGTAGCGTACCAATACTTCATAAGTTTGTTTGGCAACCTTATCTCCACCGGTCTGAGCCTGTTTCTGAACTTTCTGGATACGGCTTTCAATGGTTTCCAAATCTTTCAGCTGAAGTTCCGTATCAATGATTTCCTTGTCGCGTATAGGATTTACGCTTCCGTCCACATGAGTTACATTGTCATCATCGAAGCAGCGCAATACATGCAGGATGGCATCTGTTTCACGGATGTTAGCCAGGAACTTGTTTCCAAGTCCTTCTCCTTTGCTGGCGCCCTTTACAAGACCTGCAATGTCGACAATTTCAACGGTTGTCGGAACGATACGGTCAGGAATAACCAGTTCGGCGAGTTTGTTCAGGCGGTCATCCGGAACGGTAATTACACCGACGTTAGGTTCAATGGTGCAGAAAGGGAAGTTTGCTGCCTGGGCCTTTGCGTTTGATAAGCAATTGAAAAGCGTAGATTTGCCCACATTCGGCAAACCGACGATACCACATTGTAATGCCATAGATATCTGTTTAATTATTTGTTTCTGATTTGTCCGGCAAAGTTATCAAATAATCAGACAACTGCCAAGAAAATTATTTTTCCTTAGGCAGATGGAAAGAGAATTTATGAGAAGGGAAGTAAAGTCTGGTTATAAATTATAAGTAATATTGGCTTTTGAGGCTTCCTTTGAGAAATGTTTTGATAGGGATGTGGAAAGAAAAAGAAAAGAGGCATCTCTCACGAGGTGCCTCTTCAATAATAAGAGAGTTTATGAATGTTGTTTTTGTTTTTTGTGATGCTTACTTGTCCATGGTGACTGTCATGCTCGGAATCAGAACAAAGGTATGTTTCTTGGGAATCCACTTGTAATACTTAGTTGTAATGCTCTTGCTATCATATGTATAGCGGATGCATAAGTCGTTTTCCCAAGCTTTTTCGTCCTCATTCCATTTCTGTGACAGGTTTTCGGTCATTTGCTGGTTATCATCATATTTGTAATTATATTTCATGTAGTTGGTAAGCATGTCTCCGTTGCGTTTATAGACGGTTTCTGCAACTTTTATACCATTTACTTCTTCGGCATTGTACACCAGATTACTTTCTGCGGTACGTGCTGAAATTGTAACATTACTAATCATGATAACTGCTGTAACCAGTAAAGTTTTCATTATGCTCATAGTCTTCATATCTTTAAAGTTTTAGGTTTTACTATCATTTTGTTTTTGATTGCGGTGCAAAAATAGTAAAAGCTTTGATATGTTGCATATATTTTGCATGAAAATTTTATGCAACTTAGCAAAATGTTATCTTTTAAAGATATGTTAACACTTTATCTCTCTTAATGCGCTTCCAGCCAATTCTGTCCCCATCCGCTGTCTGCAAGCAAAGGTGCTTTCATTTTGTAAGCAGACTCCATCTCTTCAATCACGATCTGCTTTACTTTTTCCTGTTCTTCAGGCAGTACGCTGAAGTTTAATTCATCGTGTACCTGCAGGATCATTTTTGACTGAATTCCTTCTTTCAGGAAGCGTTGGTAAATGCGTACCATGGCAACTTTGATGATATCGGCAGCACTTCCCTGAATCGGCGCATTGATGGCATTACGTTCCGCATATCCTCTTACTACTGCATTTCTTGAATTGATATCCGGCAGGTAACGTTTGCGCTTGAAGATTGTTTCAATGTATCCCCGTTCGCGGGCAATGCGGATACTTTCGTCCATGTATTCCTTCACGTGCGGGTAATTTTCAAAATATCCGTCGATCAGTTCCTTGGCTTCTTTACGGTCTACGTTCAGGCGTCGGCCAGACCGAAGACGGAGATACCATAAATAATACCGAAGTTGGCTGTCTTGGCTTTGCTTCGTTGTTCACGGGTTACTTCTTCCAAAGGCACCTTATATATTTTAGAGGCGGTGGCGGCATGGATATCCTGACCTTTCTGGAAAGCTTCGATCATGTGAGGATCTCCACTCAGATGAGCCATAATACGGAGTTCAATCTGTGAATAGTCGGCAGAGAAGAAGATACATCCGTCATCAGGAATGAAAGCTTTTCGGATTTCTTTGCCGTCTTCGTTCCGGATCGGGATGTTCTGCAAGTTCGGATTACTGGAGCTGAGTCGTCCGGTAGCAGTTACAGTCTGGTTGAACGAAGTATGGATTCTTCCGGTTTCAGGATTGATCAACTGGGGAAGCGCATCGATATAGGTTCCAGTAACTTCTTCAGTCCCCGGTGTTCCAGAATTTTTCCTACGACTTCATGTTTTCCGCGCAGGCTTTCCAGCACTTCTTCGGAAGTAACGTATTGTCCGGTTTTGGTTTTCTTCGCTTTTTCCACAATCTTCAGTCTGTCGAAGAGTACTTCTCCTACCTGTTTGGGGGAAGCGATGTTGAATTCAGTTCCAGCCAGCTGGTAAACTTCCTCTTCAATTTGTTTCATGCGAAGCGTGAAGTGTCGTGAGGTTTCTTTCAGTGCCTCGGTATCGATGCGTACTCCATTGCGCTCCATATAAGCCAGCACCGGAATGAGTGGCATTTCTATTTCTTCAAAAAGTTTCCGTACATTGTTTTCGTCCAGTTCCTTTTCCAGTTTGTTTTTCAGTTTCAGAGTTACGTCTGCATCTTCACAGGCATATTCGTAGACAGAAGCAGGAGGGAGGTCGCGCATGTTACCTTGATTCTTCCTTTAGGTCCGATGAGTTCTTCGATATGGATCGTCTGATAGTTCAGATAGATTTCTGCCAGATAATCCATGTTATGGCGTAATTCGGGTTGAAGGACGTAATGAGCACCATGGTGTCGAACAACGGGCCTTGCAGTTGCACACCGTAGTTAGCGAGGACCAGCATATCATATTTGATGTTCTGTCCGACTTTCATGATTTCCCTGTTTTCGAAGACAGGTCTGAACCGGTCTACTATTTTTTGTGCTTCGCTTCGATCAGCCGGTACAGGAACATAGAAAGCCTGGTTTTCGGCATAACTGAAGCTCATTCCGACCAGTTCTGCACGTATCGGATCGGTACTTGTAGTCTCCGTATCTAGACTGAGAACGGACTGTGTAACGATATTTTGAAGAAGTTGGCTCAGTTTTTCTTCATTATCAACGAGTTGATAGTTACAATTTAGCGTATGAAGCGTTGCGAGATTCGTTTTTTCAGGTTCGCTCGTAGTCTCGGGCGTAAAAAATCCAAAGAGATCGCCTTGTCCGGGTGTTGCGGCCGGAGCTTCTTTTGGCTTTTCTTTGAAGATGCGTTCCAATAATGTGCGGAACTCCAGTTCCTGAAAAATTTTTCTCAGTTCTTCTTCGTCGGGTGATTCACGTTTCAGTGCATCCATGTCGAGTGGGAGAGGGACATCTGTTTTGATGGTTGCCAGAAATCTGGAGAACTCGATCTGCTTACGGTTTTCTTCCACCTTTGTACGAAGGGCTCCTTTCAGCTGATCTGTATGGGCAAGGAGGTTCTCAATGTTGCCAAACTGTGCAATCAGTTTCTGTGCCGTCTTTTCTCCACGCCCGGACATCCCGGAATATTGTCGGAAGCATCTCCCATCAGTCCCAGCAGGTCGATGACTTGCAAAGGCGACTGAATGGCATACTTGTTCTTGACTTCTTCGACACCCATGACTTCGAAAGCCTTGTCGTTGTGTCGGGGGCGGTACATGAATACGTTCTCGCCGACCAGCTGTCCGTAGTCTTTGTCGGGAGTCATCATATAAGTGGTAATGCCGCGTTTCCCGGCTTCCGTGGCCAGTGTTCCGATGACATCGTCGGCTTCATATCCGGGCACTTCAAGGATCGGAATGCGATAGGCACGGATGATATCCTTGATAATAGGGACGGAGAGACGGATCACTTCCGGCGTTTCCTCACGTTGTGCCTTGTATTCCGGATAGGCTTCATGACGGAACGTAGGGCCTGCCGGATCGAATGCTATACCGATGTGAGTGGGGTTTTCCTTTTTCAGGACATCCTCCAGTGTATTGACAAATCCGAGGATGGCTGAGGTATTGAAACCTTTCGAGTTGATACGGGGGCTTTTGATGAGCGCGTAGTAGGCGCGATAAATCAGCGCATACGCATCCAATAGAAACAGTTTCTCCATTCGTGTAAAAATATTAAGTTTTTTCATGTAAAAGTACAAAAAAATACGGGATTAGCTGTTTTATTAATTACTTTTGTACGCAAATAAATATCCATGGACAAGACAGAATTAATCAAACGACCGATAGAAAAGGAATTAGGTGAATTCAGAGAACTGTTCGAATCATCACTGGAAAGCAGTAATCCGCTGCTGGGAGAAGTATTGTCGTATATCCGAAAGCGCAACGGGAAAATGATGCGTCCTATATTAGTGATGTTGATGGCCAAGCTCTTTGGGCATATTAATTCCTCTACGCTGCATGTGGCTCTCTCGCTGGAGTTGCTACATACGGCCAGTCTGGTACACGATGATGTCGTGGATGAAAGTGACGAACGGAGAGGACAATCGTCGGTTAATGCTGTTTATAACAATAAGATCTCGGTGCTGGTAGGTGATTATATGCTGGCAACAAGCCTGTGGCACGCGGCTCATACCGGAAAAGTCGAGCTGGTGGAACTGGTTGCCCGGCTGGGACAAGCTTTGTCGGAAGGCGAGATTATTCAATTGGCTAATATCAGTAACCGCGATTTTTCGGAAGACATTTATTTTGATGTCATCCGCAAGAAAACAGCAGCTCTTTTTACTGCCAGTGCAGAGAGTGGGGCACTTTCAGCCGGAGCATCGGAAGAAGAAATAAGCCGGGCGGCGGATTTCGGTGAAATGATCGGTATTGCATTTCAGATAAAGGATGACATCTTTGACTATTATGAATCACCGGAGCTGGGCAAGCCTACCGGAAATGATATGTTGGAAGGCAAACTTACTTTGCCGGCACTTTATGTCATCAATAAGCTGAATGATGAATCAGTCCGTGAACTGGCGCTCCGGATTCGTGCTTTAAAAGCCTCTAAAGAAGAAATTGCTTCGTTCGTGGAACTGGTAAAGCGGGAAGGAGGAATAGCCCATGCAGAGCAGGTAATGTATGAATACCGGAACCGTGCCTTGCAATTGTTGCCGGCTTCGGCAGATGAAGCTTTGCGTCTCTCGCTGACTGCTTATATTGATTACGTCATTGAAAGAAAGAAATAGGCAGATAGATATATCTGGTGTGAAAGCAGGCAGAGCGGATCCGTTCCGTTCTGCCTGTCTGCTTTTATCAGAAGAATTTGGTTTCCTGTCCGAGAATATCCGACAAAAGAAGATTTGCCAGACGGCTGGTTCCGAGACGGAACAGCTGGTTATTTAACCATTCTTTTCCTAATACTTCTTTGACAATGGTATAATAGGTCAGGGCATCCTTCACTGTATTGATGCCTCCAGCCGGCTTAAAACCGATTTTACGTCCTGTTTCGCGGTGGTATTCCTTGATGGCATTACACATCACATACGCAGCTTCCGGAGTTGCTGCCGGATTCTCTTTTCCTGTGGAAGTCTTGATGAAGTCTGCGCCTGAATACATCGAAAGAATAGAAGCTTTCTTGATGTTGGAAGCTGTTTTCAGGCGCCGGTTTCCAGAATAACCTTCAAATGTTTGTCGCCGCATACCTCTTTCAATTCTTCGATTTCATCGCACATGCCTTCGTAATCACCTTCCAGGAATTTGCCTACCGGAATCACGATGTCGATTTCATCAGCGCCTGCATGAAGAGCCATTGCCGTTTCTGCTACCTTGACTTCCGTGAAGGTCTGTGAGGAAGGAAATCCTCCTGAAACGCAGGCGATGTTTACATGGTCTGCTTCCAGTGTATCGTTGACGATTTCTGCCATGTTAGGATAAACACAGATAGCCGCTACGTTATCCAGATCGGGATACTTATCATCAAACTCATTCACCTTTTCCGTGAATTTCATGACGCTCTGCTCGCTGTCTGTACATTTCAGGGTCGTCAGATCGATGCAGTGAAAGAGGAATTTCTTGACCTCCGCAGTATCGTTTTCTGACAGATGCTTTTCGATGAGTGCGGCAGTTTCCCGGGCGATTTTGTCATCATCCAGGTTTGTCTCATACTTGCCTAATGCAATGTCATACTTGCTTGGCTGATGCAGGTGTTCTTTGTCCTCTTCATCGTAGGGAAGTGTCAAATCTTCGTAGTCTTCGTAATTGTTGTTACTCTTCATAAGGCTTATAGTTTGGGGTTGTTTTTATGTCTCTCTTTGTCGCGGGCTGTTTTCTTCTCCAGATTTTTCTGAAAAGCTTCGGTCAGGTCGGTACCGGTCTGATTGGCCAGACAGATCAAGACCCAGAGAACGTCCGCCATTTCATCGGCCAGGTTCGCTTTTTCTCCCGGTTTAAACGACTGGTCTCCGTAGGTGCGTGAGATCACACGGGCCAGTTCGCCCACTTCTTCTGTCAGTACGGCCATATTGGTCAGTTCGCTGAAATAGCGGACACCATACGTCTTTATCCAGTTGTCTACGGTTTTTTGTGCTTCTTCCAGAGTCATTTTATTCTTTGTTTTTAGTGTCCATACAGATGGTAACGGGGCCATTATTCAGCAGCTCGACCTTCATGTCTGCACCGAATTCACCGGTTCCGACTTCTTTTCCCAAAGCAATGCTCAGCTCGTTGCAGAAGTATTCATAAAGAGGAATAGCCGTTTCATGTTTGGCTGCCCGTATGTAAGACGGGCGATTTCCTTTCTTGGTGGAAGCCATCAGTGTGAACTGACTTATGACCAGTATTTCTCCGTTTACCTCAAGGATAGATTTATTCATTACTCCGTTTTCGTCATCGAATACACGCAGGCCTGTAATCTTTTTACAGAGCCAGTCGGCATCTTCTTTGGTATCGGCCTCTTCAATGCCGACCAGTATCATGAAGCCTTCCTGAATGGCAGACTTGCATACCCCGTTGATGGTAACTGAGGCATGACTTACTCGTTGTATTACTACTCTCATACGTTTCTGTTCTTGTTACAAAAATACGAAATTAATCGAGATTTCTGATGTTCTGTATATGCAGTTTTGAAGCTTCGTTTATTTCAAAGCTTCCTTCACGTTTATTGCTGCAGCTTCACCGATAACAGCCGCTATTTCCTGAAGGGATGCTTTCCGGATACGTGCCACACTCTTGAATGTCCGAAGCAGATCTGACTTCCGTTTTTCTCCGATTCCCTTGATAGAATCGAGTGCTGAAGCTACCTGACTCTTGCTTCGCTTGTCCCGGTGAAAGGTTATGGCGAAACGGTGCACTTCATCCTGTATCTGTTCCAGCAGATGGAACAGGGGAGTACCCTGTTTGATTCCGATGGTTAATGGGGGAAATCCGAAAAGTACTTCTGAAGTGCGGTGACGGTTATCCTTTGCCAGTCCGACGATTGGAATATTCAAGTGCAACTCGTCTTCGATGACTTGCCGTACGACTTCCATTTGTCCCTTTCCACCGTCAGTCAGGATTACGTCAGGAAGCTCTCCCTGTTCTTCCAGAATACGCGTGTACCGGCGGCGGACTACTTCCTGCATGGATGCATAATCGTCCGGCCCCGTCACAGTCTTGATGTTGTATTTCCGGTATTCTTTCTTGCTGGGTTTGGTTTTCCGGAATACTACGCATGCAGCTACGGCATCAGACCCCTGGATATTTGAATTATCGAAGCATTCGATATGCACGGGCAGGCGGTCCAGTCCCAATTGCGTCTGAATTTCCTTCATCAGCCGGGCACTCCGTTGTTCAGGATTCAGTTTCTCGGCCTGCTTCAGCCGATCCACTTTATATTGTTTTACGTTCAGCAATGAGAGCTCCAGCAGATGTTTCTTGTCACCTCGTTGCGGTACGGTGAAAGTCACTCCATTCATCTCCATGTCCAGCTCAAAAGGTACGATGATCTCTTTCGACTGGCTTTGGTAACGTTCCCGCATTTCCACAATACCGAGCTGGAGAAGTTCCTCCTTGCTTTCGTTAACCCGCATCTTATATTCGAACGTGAAGGCCTGGTTGACGCATCCGTTAGTAATGTGCAGATAGTTGATGTAAGCAGAACTTTCGTCTGTTTCAATCGAAAAAACGTCGATGTTGTGGATGACAGAACTGACCACTTCACTCTTGGAACGGTAGTTTTCGATCAGCTCGTATTTCTCCTTTACCTTTTGTGCTTCCTCAAACCTGAGCTCTTCGGCCAGCTTCTGCATCTCCTCCATCAGTGCATTGCTTATGGACTGTGTATTCCCTTTCAAGATTTCCCTGATTTCAGCGATGCTTTTCATGTACTCATCGTGCGACTGAGCGCCGATGCATGGCCCTTTACAATTCTTGATATGATATTCCAGACATACCTTGAACTTTCCGGCTGCGATGTTTTCCGGAGTTAAAGCCAGGTTACAGGTGCGGAGAGGGTAAAGCCTTTTGATCAGTTCCAGCATAGCCATCATCGAAGGGACGTGGCTGTATGGTCCGAAGTAAGTGGAGCCATCGCGGATAAGCTTCCGTGTCTTGAAGACCCGCGGAAAGTATTCATTGCTGACGCAGATTGACGGATAGCTTTTGTCATCTTTCAGCAAGACATTATATCGCGGACGGTATTTCTTGATGAGGTTATTCTCCAGCAGCAGCGCATCCTCTTCGGTGTTGACGACAATGTAGCGGATATCTGCAATGCGGGTAACCAATACCCGGGTCTTACGCGACTCGTGCTCTTTGGCAAAATAAGAGTAGACACGCCGTTTCAGGTTCTTTGCTTTGCCTACATAAATGATGGTACCTTCGCTGTCCAAATACTGATAGATGCCCGGGGTCTCCGGCAGGTTCATCACGATGGAACGCAGGTAATCATTGGCTATGGCTTTTTCTTTATTCTCCATCTTGTTTCGGAACTAATTGAATCAAACAAATTCCCGGCGGTCTTGCGGCAGTATGTCCGCATGACCGCCGGGAATAGTAAAGACGATTACAATTGCAGAAGAGTGGTTACTTCTACATTTTCGGGGAACGCTTTGCGTCCGTCCAGACCTTTCAGTTCGATGACAAAGTTGACGAATGCCTGTTTAGCTCCGCAGCGTTCTACCAGACGGTAAGTTGCAGCCATGGTTCCTCCGGTTGCCAATAAGTCATCGTGAAGCAGTACGACATCATCCTTGCCGATTGCATCCTTATGGATCTGTATGGTGTCTGTTCCGTACTCTTTGTCGTAGGTTTCTTCGATAGTCTCTGCCGGAAGTTTTCCGGGTTTGCGTGCCATGACGAAGCCAGCTCCCAAACGGGCAGCCAGTGCACCTCCCAGAATGAAGCCTCGTGATTCGATTCCTACTACTTTTGTAATACCCTTATCCTTATAGATCTCGTAAAGTTCATCGATCATGCCTTGCAGACATTCGGGATTTTTAAAGAGGGTGGTCACGTCGTAGAACAGAATTCCCGGTTTGGGGAAATCCGGAATTTCGCGCAGGTTTTTCTTTAATGTTTCTTTATTCATATCCAATGTTTTATATGTTTTCCTTAAACAAATTGTTTCACGTGAAACATCGTCCTTTTATCTGCCTAGCAGGACGAGCAGCACATTTACATCGCTTGGCGATACGCCAGGGATGCGGCTGGCTTGTGCCAGGGTTTCTGGATCTATCTTAACCAGCTTCTGGCGAGCTTCGGTTGACAGAGACTGAAGGCTTGCATAATCGAACTTTCCTTTAATACGGATGGATTCCAGCCGGTGGATCTTATCGGCTATGGTACGCTCGCGATCGATGTAGCCTTTGTATTTGATTCGTATTTCGGCCGCTTCGATAATCTCTTCCTTCCGGTCTTCAATCCGGTCAAGTAAAGCCTGGAAAGCGGGGACGTGTGGCGCAATGTTGTCGATGGTGATTTGCGGACGGCTGATGATATCAATCAGCTTACATCCGTGGGTGAGTCTTGCTGTGCCGAGTGATTCCAGAGCATCGTTGATTTTATCTGCTTGATGGAGTAGGTCTTTGCAAACTCAACGATTCGTTCTATTTCTTCACGCTTGCTGCAGAGTTTGTCATACCGGTCTTGTTTCACCAGTCCCAGACGGTAGGCGCGTTCGGTGAGACGCATGTCCGCATCGTCCTGACGAAGCAGGATCCGGTATTCGGCACGCGAAGTAAACATGCGGTAAGGTTCGTCCACACCTTTCGTTACGAGGTCATCAATCAACACTCCGATGTAGGCTTCATCACGTCCGAGTACGAATGGTTCTCCACCCTGACAGTTTATATGTGCATTGATGCCGGCAATGATTCCTTGTCCGCCCGCCTCTTCGTAGCCGGTTGTTCCGTTTACTTGTCCTGCGAAGAACAGGTTCTTTACGATTTTTGATTCGAGTGTATGCTTCAGTTGCGTCGGGTCGAAGTAATCATATTCGATGGCATATCCCGGACGATAAACTACCAGATCGCGGAAACACGGAATCTTCTTCAATGCTTCTAACTGGATCTCCATCGGCAGGGATGAAGAGAATCCGTTCAGATAAAGCTCGCGTGTTGTTTCTCCTTCCGGTTCAAGAAACAGCTGATGCTGCGGCTTGTCAGGGAATGTCACGATTTTGGTTTCGATACTGGGGCAGTAGCGTGGACCGATACTTTGAATCTGTCCGTTGTAAAGCGGGGAGTCTGCGAGTCCGCTGCGCAGGGTGTCGTGAACTTCTTCATTCGTGTAGCAAGTCCAGCACTGAAGTTGCTTGAGCTTGCGTGGCTCGCTGATATAAGAAAAACGATTGGAAATCGTTTTCACCGTCCTGGGTTTCCATTAAATCAAAATGGACGCTGCGTGCATCAATGCGAACCGGTGTACCGGTTTTCATACGTCCCGCTGTAATTCCGTGTCGGGTGATGGATTCCGTCAGATGATAGGATGCAGGTTCTGCACACCGTCCTCCGGCAAGCATTTTACGGCCGATATGCATCAATCCGTTCAGGAATGTACCTGCAGTCAGAACTACGCATTTGGCATGAAACGTAACGCCCCAGCAGGTAACTACTCCCGTTACTTCTCCGTTCTCGACCAGAAGTTCTTCAACAGTGTCCTGCCAGATATGAAGGTTCGGTATGTTCTCCAGAATCTCTCGCCAGGCCCAGATAAATTTACCGCGGTCGCATTGTGCACGTGGACTCCACATAGCAGGACCTTTCGAACGGTTGAGCATGCGGAACTGAATGGCAGTACGGTCTGTTACCAGTCCCATGTAACCGCCCAGTGCATCGATCTCCCTTACGATCTGTCCTTTGGCAATGCTCCTACGGCCGGGTTGCAACTCATCTGGCCAATCTTGTTCATGTCCATTGTGATGAGACATGTTTTCGAGCCAAGATTAGCGGCTGCAGCTGCAGCCTCACAACCTGCGTGTCCGGCTCCTATTACAATAACGTCGTAATTGAAATTCATACTGTTTCTAGTTTTATTGTCGTCTGCAAAGTTACGAAAAATTAGCGGCTTACCGGAAGGTGTAACCTTGAAAAGAATAGGGCTTTTATTTAGAACACCGGTGCCGGAGATTTTGTTTTCCGGGAGGATGCGGGAAGGGGTGGGATAACCTGAAAAAAGGCCTCGGGCTTTTTAAAAAAGAATTCGACGTTTCAGTGAAAAGATTTCGGGCTTTAAGGTAAAACGCTTCGACGTTTTTTAGGGGAATTTTTCTCAAAAAACATCTCCCGGACACTGACAAAAATCCAGTGTCCGGGAGACGGATACAGAATAGGGAACGGGATTGAACGGAGCTTCTTTTATTGGAAATCGGCCAGCATATCAAGGGCACGGTTCTCTGCAGCTTCCATGATTTCACGCTCGCCCGGCCCTTTGTCGTTGATTCCGCAAAGGTGAAGGATACCATGAATGATCACCCGGTGCAACTCTGTTTCGTAAGTGGCACCGAATTGTTCAGCATTGGTCCGTACGGTGTCGAGACTGATGAAAAGATCACCGGAAATCCGATTGCCTTCACAATAGTCGAACGTAATGATATCCGTGTAATAATCGTGTTGCAGATACTGGCGGTTTACTTCCAGAATCTTTTCGTCCGAGCAAAAGATATAAGCTATTTCACCGACCTTCTTTCCGTAAGTTTCAGCTACGGCTTTAATCCAGGCCGAAGTCTCACGCTTCTTGATGGCGGGCATATCCACGCCTTCCGTTTGATAAGTAATCATAATTGTCTATACATTTAAATGTGGTTGCAAAGTTACGCATTTTTGGCGGCATCTTCTTTGTTTATCCGAAAAAGAGGTAGCAGATGAAGATCGCGGCAAGGACACCTGCAAGATCGGCAAGTAGTCCACAGGGAACCGCATGACGGGTACGTGTGATGCCCACGCTTCCGAAATAGACGGCCAGGATGTAGAACGTCGTATCTGTGGATCCCTGGAAAACACAGGCCATACGTCCGATAAACGAGTCGGCTCCGTACGTGCTCATTGCATCGACCATCAGTCCGCGGGCACCGCTTCCGCTTAATGGCTTCATCAAAGCAGTAGGAAGTGCGCCGACAAAATCACTGTTGATGCCACAGAGTTCCGTTAACTTCGCTACACCCTGGATCAGGTAGTCCATGCATCCGGAAGCTCGGAATACTCCGATGCCCACCAGGATGGCGACAAGATAAGGGATGATCCGTACGGCTGTGGTAAAGCCCTCCTTGGCTCCTTCTACAAATGCATCGTATACATTGATGCGCTTACGCATGCCTGCTATGATGAATCCGATGATGATGACAAAGAGGAACACATTGGCAGTAGTGGTGGAATACGTGTCAATTTGTTGGCGTGAGAGTGTGGTGAAGAACCAGATGATTCCAGCGATGAACAGGCTGGCTCCACCCAGAAAAAGAAGAATGGTACGGTTCAGCAGATTGATGCGCTGATAAAGACTGACGGTGATGATTCCTGCCAGTGTAGAAAAGAAAGTTGCCAGCAGGATCGGTACAAATACGTCGGTAGGCTGGGCTGCTCCCATCTGCGCGCGGTAGACCATGATGCTGATGGGAATAATGGTCAGTCCGGATGTATTCAGGACTAAAAACATGATCATCGGATTGCTTGCCGTATCTTTTCGTGGATTGAGTTCCTGCAGGCCTTCCATAGCCTTCAGGCCGAGTGGGGTGGCTGCATTATCCAGCCCCAGCATGTTGGCGGCAAGGTTCATGAAAATGCTTCCTGTGACAGGATGTCCTTTCGGAATATCGGGAAAAAGTTTACTGAACAGGGGACTGAGAATTCGTGCGAACCAGTTGACTACTCCGCCCATTTCGCCGATTTTCATGATGCCCAGCCAGAGGGAGAGAACGCCGGTAAGTCCGAGTGAAATCTCAAAGGCCGTCTTTGAAGAAGCAAAGGTTGAATTGATGATATCGGGAAAAACAGTAGTGTCGCCAAAGAAAATGAGACGCACGGAAGCCACGGCAAAAGCTGTCAGGAAAAAGGCAAGCCAGATATAGTTCAAGACCATGATGAATAATATTTTATCTGTTGTTAATAATCTTTATCCGGACAAAAATAAGTGTTTTCAACAGAAAAAGATAATTTTGCTTTCAATAAATAGATATTCTATGAAGAGAATCCAAGTCATCCGCCGGTCTTTGCTTGCTGTCCTGGTTGTGGGTAGCCTTGCATTCCGGTTCATTCCTCATGCCGGCGAATTTTATGCATGCCGCATGTATCCGGCCATTTCCACTTTCCTTTCTGCAATAGCTTCGCTTGTTCCTTTTCTCTTGACGAATGGGTGGTTGTTCTTTCTCTGGTGCTGCTGGTAGTTTCTCCTTTTTGGGCCCGTCATCGGAAGTTTCGCTGGAAACGTATATTGGGATATGAAGCCGAGTGTTTGCTTTGGATTTATGTCTGGTTTTATTGGGGATGGGGAAATGAACTATTATCGTGACAGTTTTTATCTCCGGGCCAACGTTTGCACCACGTCCATATGAAGAAGAGGTGTTCTGTCGTTTTTTACAGAATTATGCCGACCGGTTGAATGCTTCCTATGCGCCGCTTCCGGCATTTCGCTTAATGATTCCTGTCTGGCAGATTCAGAAAGATCGGAAAGAGCATTGTTGTTTCCTGACCGGATGAATCTGGAGGCTGAAGTGAAGAAACTCTATGCACAGATTCCGGGACATTACGGACTGGCACTTCCTCGCAATTTCCAACATCCAAAATACTTATTCTTTAATTCTCTTTATTCCGGAGTCGGTGTCTTGGGATTTATGGGACCTTTTTTCGGTGAGTCTCATCTTAACCATGAACTTCTTCCTTTGCAATATCCGTTTACTTATGCCCATGAGCTGTCTCATCTGTTAGGCATAAGTAACGAAGCTGAAGCTAATTTCTGGGCTTACCAGATTTGCATTCGTTCGATATCACCTGCCGTGCGATACAGCGGTTATTTTGGACTTTTGTCGTATGTGTTGTCCAATGCGGTGGCGACTCTTCCTGAACAAACCTGGAAAGCCTGGCTGGAAACTATTCATCCGGCCATCCTTCGTCAGCTGGCCGACGGCCAGCGTTATTGGTCGGAGCGTTATAGTCCATGGATTGGATCAGTACAGCATGTGATCTATAACTGGTACTTAAAAGGAAACCGTATTTCGTCGGGGCAACGGAATTATGCTGAAGTGATAGGAATGATTCTTTCTTTGCCGGAGGACAAGTGGTTCTGAAATTGGTGAGAATTAAAAATTTCCGGGGAGGTGGTGAAATATTCCTGATTTTCCGATTCTGACAGAATCTATACTTTCTTGTTTGATTCTGTCTTGTTTTAAAATTGTGCTCTGCTCTTTTATTTGTCTTTATATTGTTTCTTTTTGTTGTTGTATATGTGTATTAAGTGACTTTTTGATATTACTTGTATATCTTTCTCTCGGTGTAATCTGGAGAAAAATAAAGAAAAAAGTTTTGGATAAGGCTTATTGGGCATTTTTACTTGAAGAAATTTTCCAGAGATAGCCTCCTGACATGAACCTCTTATTATATAAGGTGTATAAAGCAGCAAGTTTTTTATGAAAATTAAAAGAAGTGCAGGCTCTTCAAATAAAAAATCGTATCTTTACTCCCTGAAATTTCATAGTATTACGAATCGATGGCCATTATCATTAAGAAAGTAAGCAATAAAAAAGAGCTGAAAACATTTATCCGCTTCAATTACGAGTTGTATAAGAATAATCCTTATTCTGTACCCGATTTGTATGATGATATGTTAGGAACATTCAGCCCGCAGAAGAATGCGGCGTTTGAATTTTGTGAAGCGGACTATTTTTTGGCTTATAAGGACGACAAGGTGGTAGGGCGAGTGGCCGCCATCATTAACCGTCGTGCCAATGAAACATGGAACAAAAAGGAAGTTCGTTTTGGCTGGATTGACTTTGTAGACGATCCGGAGGTTTCGAAAGCTTTGCTTGATCAGGTGGAAGCCTGGGGAAAGGAAAGAGGGATGGAAGCAATGGTAGGCCCTCTTGGCTTTACGGATCTCGATGCAGAAGGTATGCTGGTTGAAGGCTTCGACCAGTTAAGTACGATGTCCACCATTTACAATTATCCGTATTATTCTCAACACATGGAGCGTCTGGGCTTTGAGAAAGAGGCCGATTGGGTGGAATTTAAATTGACTGTACCCGATAAACTTCCTGAGAAGTTTGTACGCATATCCGAAATTATTCTGCAGAATATAAGCTGAAGATCAAGAAGCTGAAGCGTAGTGAGATTAAGGAAAAGAATTACGGACAGAAAATCTTTGATCTGATCAATGAAGCTTATGCGCCTCTGTACGGTTATTCCAAGATGACGCAGGGACAGATCAATCAGTATATTAAAACTTATCTTCCGTTAATTGACCTGCGGATGGTGTCGTTGGTGGAAGATGAAGCAGGCGAGCTGGTAGCCGTAGGTATTTCGATGCCTTCGCTTTCAGAGGCATTGCAGAAAGCCAAAGGAAAGATGCTGCCTTTCGGATGGTATCATTTGCTGAAAGCCCTGTTCTTCAAGAAACCTAAAGTGCTCGACCTGCTGCTTGTGGGAGTGAAACCGGAGTATCAAAGTAAGGGCGTGAATGCTTTGCTTTTCTATGATCTGGTTCCAATTTATCAGCAGATGGGATTCCAGTATGGTGAGAGCAATCCGGAACTGGAAGTAAACAAGAAAGTACAGGCGCAGTGGAGTGCCTTTGAATCGGTACAGCACAAGCGTCGTCGTGCTTATAAGAAAGTATTTTAAGCCTGATTACCGACAATGAGCATGGAAGAAATAAATGAACAACAGAATACCCCTGTTTCCTATACAGAGGAGAACATTCGCCATCTGAGTGACATGGAACATGTGCGTACCCGTCCGGGTATGTACATCGGACGTTTGGGAGACGGCTCACAAGCTGAAGACGGAATCTATGTCCTGTTGAAGGAGGTGGTGGACAACTGTATCGACGAATTTAAAATGGGAGCGGGAAAACGCATTGATATCCAGATGGAGGATAACCTGCGTGTTTCCGTGCGTGACTATGGTCGTGGTATTCCGTTGGGAAGTTTGGTGGATGCTGTTTCGATGCTGAATACGGGAGGTAAGTATGACACAAAGGCCTTCAAGAAAAGTGTCGGTCTGAATGGTGTGGGAGCCAAGGCGGTCAACGCCCTGAGTTCTCGTTTTGTCGCACGGAGTGTTCGTGACGGTCAGATGCGTGAGGCCATATTTACACAGGGAAATCTGATAAGTGACACAACTTCTTCCACCGATGAAGAGAATGGTACTTATATCTTCTTTGAGCCGGACAATACTTTGTTCCTGAATTATCATTTCCGTCCGGAGTTCATCGAAACCATGTTGCGTAATTATACGTATCTGAATACCGGACTGGCTATTTATTACAATGGACATCGCATTATCAGCCGGAATGGACTGGAAGACCTGCTGAATGATAACATGACTTCACAGGGATTGTATCCGATCATCATCTGAAAGGAGAGGATATTGAGATTGCTTTCACGCACAGTCCGCAGTACGGTGAAGAATATTATTCCTTTGTCAACGGGCAGCATACCACTCAGGTGGAACGCATCAGAGTGCTTTCAAGGAACATCTGGCCCGGACGATCAAGGAATTTTTCGGCAAGAACATGGAGTTCCAGGATATCCGTAACGGCTGGTAGCTGCCATTGCCATTAATGTGATTGAACCGACTTTTGAGAGTCAGACCAAGATCAAACTGGGTTCGCTTACCATGGCGCCGGAGAAGGATTCGGACGGAAATCCATATCCGTTGTCGGGAGTAAGTGTCAATAAGTTTGTAGGGGACTTTGTCAAAGAAAATGTTGATAATTATCTCCATAAGCATGCGGATGTAGCAGAAGTCCTGCTTCAGAAGATTCAGGAGTCGGAGAAGGAGCGGAAAGCGATTGCCGGTGTGACAAAGATTGCACGTGAACGGGCCAAGAAAGCAAACTTGCATAATCGCAAGCTTCGGGATTGCCGTATTCATCTGAATGACGTTAAAACCGGCAAGAAGGATGATGAAGATGATCCACGGGCAGAAAGTTCTATCTTTATCACGGAGGGAGACTCAGCAAGCGGTTCCATTACAAAGAGCCGGGATGTCAATACGCAGGCGGTATTCAGTCTGCGGGGTAAGCCTTTGAACTCGTTCGGACTGACGAAAAAGGTTGTGTACGAAAATGAAGAGTTCAACCTCTTGCAAGCCGCTTTGAATATTGAAGATGGACTGGACGGATTACGTTATAATAAGGTGATTGTAGCAACCGATGCGGATGTGGACGGTATGCATATTCGTCTGCTGATGATGACTTTCTTTCTTCAGTTCTTCCCTGATCTGATCAAGAAAGGCCATGTATACATTCTTCAGACGCCGTTGTTCCGTGTCCGCAACCGGAAGAAAGGAGTCTATGAAACCATTTACTGCTATACAGATGAAGAACGTGTGGCAGCGATTGAGAAGTTAGGACCCAATCCGGAGATTACGCGATTTAAAGGACTTGGAGAGATTTCTCCTGATGAGTTCCGGAACTTTATTGGAAAAGATATGCGGCTGGAGCAGGTAACTCTCCGTAAGACGGACGCTGTCCGGGAATTGCTGGAGTTTTATATGGGAAAGAATACGATGGAGCGTCAGAACTTTATTATCGATAACCTGGTAGTGGAGGAAGATCTGATAACCGACAACGTATAATATATATAATAAGGTGTGAAAGCCGGTTGAAAGAGAGTAGAAACATTTAATTCTGGATGTGTTGAAAGCTATATTTCCGGGGACGTTCGACCCCTTTACGATCGGACATTATTCAGTGGTGAAACGTGCCTTGACATTTATGGACGAGGTAATTATCGGTATCGGAGTGAATGACGGAAAGCGTACATGGTTCCCTACCGAAAAACGTGTGCAGATGATACGCGATCTTTTTAAGGATGAACCGCGTATCAGTGTAGAGGCTTATACCGGCCTGACGGTTGATTTTGCCAGCGAACGTGGTGCCGGGTTCATTATCCGGGGCATTCGTACGGTGCGTGATTTTGAATATGAAGAAACGATTGCTGATATCAATCGGAAACTTTCCGGTATCGAGACTATCCTGTTGTTTACGGAACCGGAACTCACTTCTGTCAGTTCAACAATTGTTCGTGAATTGCTGCAATATGGTAAAGATGTGACTCCGTTCTTGCCTGAAGGAATGAAGATTGAATAAAATGAAAGACATGATAAGAACTTGTTTAATTGTGATGCTGGCCTGTTTGTCCGCAGGAGGAATGCAGGCGCAAAACAAATTGTTGGATTCTCCGGCACGTAAGCTGCAGTTGGCTGAATTTGCCATTGCCAATTTATATGTGGATAAAGTAGACGAGCCGGAACTGGTCGAAGCTGCTATTGTCAGCATGTTGGAAAAGCTGGATCCGCATTCAACTTATTCGGATCCGGAAGAAGTGAAACGTCTGAATGAGCCGTTGCAGGGAAACTTTGACGGTATAGGTATCCAGTTTAATATGGCGACGGATACATTGTTTGTTATTCAGCCTGTTTCCGGAGGCCCCTCTGAAAAAGTAGGAATTCTTGCAGGTGATCGTATTATTCAGGTCAACGATACGGTTATTGCCGGAGTGAAGATGAACACAGACGAAGTGATGCGCCGCTTGCGCGGACCGAAAGGAACGGTTGTCAATCTGAAGATTATGCGTAAGGGAGTGAAAGATTTGCTTTCATTTACCGTAAAGCGTGATAAGATTCCGGTTTACAGTCTGGATGCGGCCTATATGGTAGACCGCAGAATCGGATACATTCGTGTCAACCGGTTTGCAGCTACTACCAGCAAAGAGTTTATGGAGGCTTTGCAGAAGCTGAAGCAACAAGGCATGCAAGACCTGATTCTGGATCTTCAGGGGAATGGTGGCGGTTATCTGAACGCGGCTATTGATCTGGCAGACCAGTTCCTGGGCAAGAAAGAATTAATCGTTTATACGGAAGGAAGACGCAATCCTCGGAGCGAATTCTTTGCAAAAGGGAATGGAGCCTTCCTGAACGGACGTCTGGTTGTCCTGGTAGATGAATATTCTGCCTCGGCCAGTGAAATTGTTTCTGGTGCCGTTCAGGATTGGGACCGTGGAATGATCGTCGGACGCCGGACTTTTGGTAAAGGATTGGTTCAGAGACCCATTGATTTGCCGGACGGTTCCATGATCCGTCTGACAGTGGCCCGTTATTATACTCCCTCCGGCCGTTGTATTCAGAAGCCGTATGAAAGTATTGAACAATACAACAAAGATCTGATAGACCGCTATAACCGGGGAGAAATGTTAAGTGCAGACAGCATTCATTTCCCGGATTCTTTAAAATATAAGACCCATAAACTGGAACGTACCGTCTATGGCGGCGGCGTATCATGCCGGATTATTTTGTTCCGCTTGATACAACCCGTTACACAGACTATTATCTGGCTCTGCGGGATAAGGGAGCAATTGTTCAGATGAATATCAAACTGATTGACCGTCATCGGGCAGAATGGTTGAAGAAGTATAAGAACTTTGACCGTTTCTATAAGGACTTTGAGATTTCTTCCAAGATGCTGGATGAACTGGTCGAATTGGGCAAGACGATGGGAGCAGAGTATAATGAGGAACAGTTTCAGACTGCTCTTCCGTTGATCAAGACACAGCTCAAAGCCTTGATCGCCCGTGACCTGTGGGATATGAACGAATATTTCAGAGTGATTAATGATTTGAGTGACAGTATGAAAAAAGCTCTTGAACTACTGGAGAAGCCGGGAATGGATTTCCCTAAACGAGATTAAAGAATTATTTCCATAATTCCTTGTAATCTCGCGGAAAACTTCTAATTTTGCAACAAGAAATAACATATTGTAAAAGAAATTTTAGTTCTAACAATTAAATAATTTAAATTCAATCATTTATGTGGTTAAGTAATTCATCTATTGGAAGGAAAGTGGTGATGAGCGTAACAGGTATCGCCCTTGTCCTGTTTCTGACATTTCACATGGCGATGAACCTTGTTGCATTGTTCTCAGGCGAGGCATACAACATGGTTTGCGAATTCCTCGGTGCTAACTGGTATGCCCTGGTAGCAACTGTTGGATTGGCTGCCTTGTTTGTGATTCACATCATCTACGCTTTTTGGCTGACTATGCAGAACCGTGCCGCACGTGGTCACGAACGTTATGCTGTGACAGCTAAACCTAAAAATGTGGAATGGGCATCTCAGAACATGTTGGTACTGGGTATCATTGTAATTCTGGGTCTGGCTCTTCACTTTGTGAATTTTTGGTACAAAATGCAGTTCGCTGAAATTATCGGTAATCCGATGATGGGAGGTCTTCATGCAGCTGATGGTTATGGTTACATCATGCAGACTTTCTCTAACCCATTGTTCTTTGTACTGTATATCATTTGGTTAATTGCTTTGTGGTTCCACCTGACTCATGGTTTCTGGAGCTCAATGCAGACTCTGGGATGGAACAATACCACCTGGATTAACCGTTGGAAATGCATCTCTAACATCTATTCTACCATCATTGTTCTTGGTTTCATGCTGGTAGCCGTTGTGTTCTTTCTGAAAAACATGATGGGTTGCGGTGCTTGCTAATTTAAGTGTAACTGATTAAATTGAAAAAACATTATGACTAAGATACTTGATTCTAAGATTCCTGAAGGCCCGATAGCTGAGAAATGGACTAATTATAAAGCTCACCAGAAACTGGTGAACCCGGCTAACAAACGTCGTCTGGATATCATCGTAGTTGGTACTGGTTTGGCAGGTGCTTCTGCTGCTGCTTCTCTGGGTGAAATGGGATTCCGCGTATTCAACTTCTGTATTCAGGACTCTCCTCGCCGTGCACACTCTATCGCTGCACAGGGTGGTATCAATGCTGCTAAGAACTATCAGAACGATGGTGACTCTGTATATCGTCTGTTCTATGATACTGTAAAGGGTGGTGACTACCGTGCTCGTGAAGCAAACGTTTACCGTCTGGCTGAAGTATCAAACAACATTATCGACCAGTGCGTTGCACAGGGTGTTCCTTTCGCTCGTGAATACGGAGGTACACTGGCTAACCGTTCATTCGGTGGTGCACAGGTTTCTCGTACTTTCTATGCAAAAGGTCAGACTGGTCAGCAGCTGTTGCTGGGTGCATATTCTGCATTGAGCCGCCAGGTAGGTGCAGGAACTGTGAAGCTGTATACTCGTTATGAAATGCTTGACGTTGTTCTGGTTGATGGCCGTGCACGTGGTATCATTGCCAAGAACCTCGTAACTGGTAAGTTGGAACGTTTCGCTGCACATGCAGTAGTTATCGCAACCGGTGGATATGGTAACACTTACTTCCTTTCTACTAACGCTATGGCATGTAACGTTACTGCTGCTATGTCTTGCTACCGTAAGGGTGCTATGTTTGCAAATCCTGCTTACGTACAGATCCACCCGACTTGTATTCCGGTACACGGTGACAAGCAGTCTAAACTGACTTTGATGTCAGAATCTCTGCGTAACGATGGTCGTATCTGGGTTCCGAAGAAACTGGAAGATGCAAAAGCATTGCAGGCTGGAACTAAGAAAGGTAGCGATATTCCTGAAGAAGATCGTGACTATTATCTGGAACGCCGTTATCCGGCATTCGGTAACCTGGTTCCGCGTGACGTTGCTTCACGTGCTGCCAAGGAACGTTGCGACCATGGCTTCGGTGTAAACAACACGGGTCTGGCTGTATTCCTGGACTTCTCTGAAAGTATCGAACGTCTGGGTATCGATGTAGTTCGCCAGCGTTATGGTAACTTGTTCGATATGTATGAAGAAATCACTGACGTTAATCCGGGTGAACTTGCAAGAGAAATCAACGGACGTAAATACTATAACCCGATGATGATTTATCCGGCTATCCACTATACAATGGGTGGTATCTGGGTTGACTACGAACTGCAGACAACTATCAAGGGTCTGTTCGCAATCGGTGAATGTAACTTCTCTGACCACGGTGCTAACCGTCTGGGTGCATCTGCTTTGATGCAGGGTCTGCTGATGGTTACTTCGTATTGCCTTACACTATCCAGAACTACTTGTCAGATCAGATCACTGTTCCTCGCTTCTCTACAGATCTTCCTGAATTCGCTGAAGCAGAAAAGGCTGTACAGGCTAAGATCGATCACCTGATGAACATCAAGGGTAAGAAGTCTGTTGACTCAATCCACAAGGAACTGGGCCGCGTAATGTGGGAATATGTAGGTATGGGACGTACAGCTGAAGGTCTGAAGACTGGTTTGGCTCGTCTGAAAGAAATCCGTAAGGAATTCGAAACTGAATTGTTTATCCCGGGTTCTAAGGAAGGTTTGAACATTGAATTGGATAAGGCATTCCGTTTGGATGACTTTATCACAATGGGTCAGCTGATCGCTTACGATGCTTTGAACCGTGAAGAATCTTGCGGTGGTCACTTCCGTGAAGAATACCAGACTGAAGAAGGTGAAGCTAAACGTGATGACGAAAACTTCTTCTATGTAGCTTGCTGGGAATACCAGGGAAGCGACGACAAGGCTCCGGTATTGTACAAAGAACCGCTGGTATACGAAGCAATTAAAGTTCAGACTCGTAACTACAAGAGCTAATCAGTGAAGTTAAACAATTAAAGAATCTAAGTAAAATGGATAAAAATATATCATTTACGCTGAAAGTTTGGCGTCAGAACGGACCTAAAGATAAAGGTCATTTCGATACATTCCAGATGAAGGATATTCCGGGTGATACTTCCTTCCTGGAAATGTTGGATATCTTGAACGAACAGTTGGTTGAAGAAGGTAAGGAACCGGTAGTATTCGATCACGACTGTCGTGAAGGTATCTGCGGTATGTGTTCTTTGTACATCAACGGACATCCTCATGGACCTGCAACCGGTGCTACTACCTGCCAGATCTACATGCGTCGTTTCAAAGATGGCGATGTATCACTGTTGAACCGTGGCGTTCTGCCGGTTTCCCGGTTATCAAAGACTTGATGGTAGACCGTTCTGCATACGACAAGATCATGCAGCTGGTGGTTTCATCAGCGTACGTACAGGTGCTCCTCAGGATGCAAACGCTATCCTGATCCCGAAACCGATCGCTGACGAAGCAATGGATGCTGCTACTTGTATCGGTTGCGGTGCTTGTGTAGCTGCTTGTAAGAACGGTTCTGCGATGTTGTTCGTATCTGCAAAGGTTAGCCAGTTGAACCTGTTGCCTCAGGGAAAACCGGAAGCTTTGCGTCGTGCAAAAGCTATGATCGCTAAGATGGATGAACTGGGCTTCGGTAACTGTACAAACACTCGTGCTTGTGAAGCTGAATGTCCGAAATGTGTTTCAATCAGCAACATTGCTCGTTTGAACCGCGACTTCATCAAAGCAAAACTGAAAGACTAATCATCTGATTAATCAGAATATGAAGAGAGGGTGCATCTTTGGGATGCACCCTCTTGTCGTTTTAAGACACAAAGAGATGTTGTTCTGACATTCTTTGTGTAAAATGTATGCTGATTACAGCAATCGGTACATGCCGCCTGCTGCCGCTCTTACAACTCCTTTTAATTCCAGTTCCAGCATGATACCGGCCAGCCGGTTCACAGGAATATTGGATGCAACGATCAGACTGTTCAGCTGCATGCCGTCCGGGTTTTTCTCCAGCAGGGAACAAATCAGACTTTCCTCCTCATTCAAGTCTGGGAACAGCTGGCGTTGTACAATAGTGGGGCGGTGTTCCCCACAACTCCAGTTCATGGCTTTGACGAAATCTTCAGCGCTTTGCAGCAGTGCTGCCCGGTTGTTTCTGATCAGATTGTTGCAACCGGTGGAATACGTGTCTCCTACGCGTCCCGGAAAAGCAAAACAGTCCCGATGATAACTGTCTGCGATATCCGCAGTAATCAGGGCGCCTCCTTTTTCTGCTGATTCCACAACGATGGTAGCATCGCTGATACCTGCCACGATGCGGTTACGCCGGATAAAGTTCTGCCGGTCGGGATTGGTACCACTGGGATATTCCGTCAGCAGGCCGCCGTGATGGATCATTTCAGCCGCTGTCAGCCGGTGTACAGCCGGATAGATCCGGTCCAGTCCGTGTGCCAGCACACCGATCGTATCGGCTTTATACTGAAGCGCAGCCCGGTGAGCATGGATATCAATGCCATATGCCAGTCCGCTGACAATCAATACATCGGGAACCAGCTCCTTCAGTTCACGGACAAAACGGGTGCAGAGATCTTTTCCGTAGTCTGTGGCATGGCGTGTTCCTACCATGCTTATGACATGCAGCCGGTTGAGATCTGCATTTCCTTTGTAGAACAACACCAGCGGTGCGTCATCACAGTCGCGCAAGCGTGAAGGGTATTCTTCGTCATGAATGCTGAGACAGCGGATCTGATTCTTTTCGGCAAAGGCCAGTTCTGCTTCACAAAGCCGCAAGGTTTCCGGACATTTCAGGGCTGCTTCCAGTTTGTGTGTTGATTCCGGAAGGCTTTGCAGCACCTCATGCGGATGCTTGAACAGGTCGGTAAGCTGGTCTCCGATGGCAGCAGCAGGCGCCGGGCACCAATCAGTCCCAGGCCGGGAATACGGTCAGTGCAAGCGTGTAGAGCAGTTCTTCGTTTTTCATTCGGTGAAATAAGGAGCAAAGGTTTCATTCAGTAACTGGGATTCGCCCAGGCGTCCGTTAATCAGACAGACGGTATCCACCGTTGCTTTGATGACCGGTTTAAGGTCAGGAAGGCGGAAGATATCCTGATAGAATATATACTTGATGCCTTCTTTCTTCAGGTAGAGTTTGGAAACAAAACTCGTCACCACTCCGGAGAGGTGTCTTGAAAGCAATGGAAAGACGGGCTACTACGGCATCAATGCCTTGTTCATGCAACTGGGCGAAACTGATTCCGGCCGATAGAAGAAATTCATGGCGCGTATGTTCGATGTAGTGCTGATAATTGGCATTGTTGACGATACCTTGCAAGTCGCATTCGTAGTCGCGGACTTTCATTTTCAGTTCATAGATGTACTTTTCCATGATGAGAACAGGTTTTGGTTATTTGGACAAAGATACATAATTATGTGCTAAGTGACTCTTTAAATACTGGTTAATTACCGGAAAGTCCGTAACTTTGTACTTCCTGATTTACATTTTAACAGCCTGACGGATGATAACTCTTTATGCAGCTCCCTTACAGGGATTTACGGAACTTGCCTGGCGCAATGCTCATGCACAGGTTTTTGGCGGTATAGATGCTATTATACTCCTTTGTACGCCTTGAAAAGGGGGAGATACGCAACAAGGACAAACGCGAACTGCTTCCTGCAGGAAATACAGTATCCCGACTGATTCCCCAGATTGTTGCAGCTGAGCCTGATGAATTCCGGATGCTGGTTGAGCAGATTTCCGGCTGGGGCTATCGGGAAATTGATCTCAATATGGGCTGTCCGTTTCCGCTGATAGTCAATCGCAGGAAGGGATCCGGTATTTTACCTTTTCCGGATAAGGTTGCAGCCTTGCTCCATGAAATGGAAACATTTCCGGAGATTCGTTTCTCGGTAAAGATGCGTCTGGGCTGGGAGCGGACAGACGAATGGCGGGAGATTCTTCCCCTGTTGAATGAATCCTGTGTCAGACAGATAACCTTGCATCCGCGTATCGGCAGACAGCAATACAAAGGAACGGTAGACAGAGAGGCCTTTACTGCCTTTTATGAGAGCTGCCGGTTACCGCTGGTATATAACGGAGACTTGAGAACCCAGGAAGAGATGCAGGAACTTTTGCAAGCTTATCCCCGGCTCGAAGGACTGATGCTGGGACGCGGACTGCTGGCCAATCCGGCTCTGGCAGCCGGTTTCAGACAGGGGAATACACTGCCGGTCTCAGAACTTTACCGGAAGGTAGGGCAGATGCACCAGCTGATCTATGCAGAATATGCACGTACTTTGGAAGGAGGAGAGGCGCAGATTCTGCAAAAACTGAAGCCCATGTGGGAGTATTGTCTTCCTGATCTGGACAAAAAAGCCCGCAAGGCTATTCTGAAAAGCAATAAGCTGGATGCTTATCTCCGGGCTGTCCGTGAAGCCCTGTAAATCCGGAAATTCACTCTTTCTGCTCCTTCTTGAAATATTCATATCCGATGCGGCAGTAAAGACATTTCTTGGAGTCGCAGTAATTCTTTTTCAGCTGGATGAGAGCCTGACTGTCACCTGCATGAGCAGCCTTCAGTCCGCATTCTTCCCACATGCGGGTGATGTAATTGTTTTCCGGTTTCAGATCTTCCAGCAGCTGGCTGGCCCGGTTGCAGAGCCGTTCTTCTCCTTTATGCTTTCCGTAGGCATAGAGGAAAGGAACCACCGTGTTGATGATCAGCAGGTCGATGGAACTCTGACTGAGCGTTTTGGGGTGGGAGGGCGAAGGCTGTCCGAAGACATAATGGGTCAGCCAGTAGACAGATGTTCCTCCTTTGAATATTTCTCGAAGCTCCTGCAAGGTTTCCAGTTCCATCAGCCGTGAGAACATCCCCTGTGAACGGTGATACAGACAGGCCAGTTGTGCGATGCGTACATGCGGAAAATTTCCCGGACGCATGCGGAGAAACTTCCAGCGGCAGTCTTCGGCAGGAGTCAGATCGAACTTATGAGCCAGATAAGCATATTCCTTCATAAGTTTTTCCGTATAGTCATCGGCAGGAAGTTCCTGTAAGAGTCCGGCCTGTCCGAAGAAGATTGCTTCAATCTGGAAAAGGTCATCCCGATGCTTGTTGACGGCTGCCAGAGGGATATGTTTGGCCCAGAGCTCAAATGCATCACTGTTTACTCCAAACCCGAAATTACGTGCCAGTGTCACAAAGAAAGCGCTTCCCAGCTGCGCTCACAAAAATCCAGCCGTTGAAAAATCTGCTGGGTTTTCTGTTCGAAGCGTTCCGTCTGCAGACTGGAGAGCCAACTGTGAAGGAGGAAGGGCGACAAATGCGGGATCAGCCGGTAGCAGGCCGGATAATGGCTTGTCTGGATCAGTTCCTGGTAGTTTTCAAGCAAGTAGGGCGGATAATGCAGTTCAAGTTGGGGGATCGGTTCTCCGTTGGTGCGCTTCACTTCGGCATCAATGTCGGAGGCTGCATGCAGAATGACCGAATCGTAGGTCGGATCCTGGTCGTGGTGATGACGTTTCCAGTCGGAAGCACGCTCATGAATTTCCACATTTCCCACCCAGATCACTCCGTCCAGTTTGATTTTGGCATTGAAGAAGTCAGGACCGGCATCCGGATTGGAGAGTCCGGGATCAATAATTTCCACTTTCTGTCCTGTGGTCGTGTACAGAGGTTTGAGCGGGAAAAGCTTGTGTTTCCATACGTAATGTAAGAGTTGTTCCATGTTAACGAGGTGTAAATGTTGCCTAAATGTAATGATTAATACTGAAAAACACTATCTTTGCGTTGAAAATTATCAGAGAATTATGAAAATAGCATTGATTGGATATGGAAAGATGGGTAAAGAGATTGAGAAAATTGCTCTTTCCCGCGGACATGAGATTGTGAGCATCATCGATATCAATAATCGTCAGGATTTTTCTTCCGAAGCTTTTCGCTCGGCAGATGTTGCCATTGAGTTTACGGCACCTTCTGTAGCTTACGGCAATTGCCTGGAAGCTTTCAAGAATGGTGTAAAGGTGGTTTCCGGAAGTACAGGATGGATGGGAGAACACGGTGACGAAATGCGCCGTCTGTGTCAGGAAGAAGGAAAGACATTGTTCTGGTCCTCCAACTTCAGTCTGGGAGTAGCCATTTTCTCGGCTGTCAACAAATACCTGGCCAAGATTATGAATAATTTCCCCAACTATGATGTTTCGATGGTGGAAACCCATCATATTCATAAACTGGATGCACCGAGCGGTACAGCCATCACACTGGCCGAAGGCATTCTGGAAAATCTTGACCGTAAGCAGAAGTGGGTATCCGGAACATTGACCGCTCCTGACGGTACGGTCAGCGGAACAACCGACTGTGCTCCCGATGAGTTGCCGGTCAGTGCTGTCCGCAGAGGCGAGGTTCCGGGCATTCATACCATCAAATATGAGTCGGATGCCGATTCTATCATCATTACACACGATGCCAAGAACCGCAGCGGCTTCGCGCTGGGTGCCGTACTGGCGGCTGAATATACAGCCGGACATACAGGTTTTCTGGGTATGAACGATTTATTTCCTTTCTGATTATGATACAGGCCTCACGTAGACAATGGATAAAGTTTGCCGTCGTTCTGGTGCTTTATCTGATTTTCCTGCTTTGGTTGCAGAGCTGGCTGGGACTGATTGTGGTTCCGTTTATCTTTGATGCTTATATCTCGAAGAAGATCCATGGACCTGGTGGAAAAAGTCGAAAAACAAGACGGTGGTAACAGTGATGGGATGTAGATGCTATTGTATTTGCCCTGGTTGCCGTTTATTTTGTCAATCTGTACTTTTTCCAGAACTACGTCATCCCGTCTTCTTCACTGGAGAAATCTTTGCTGGTAGGCGATTATCTGTTTGTCAGCAAGATGAGTTACGGTGCCCGTATTCCGCAGACTCCGCTCCATGTGCCCTTGACTCAGCATACTCTGCCCATATTCGGATGCAAATCTTATCTGGAATGGCCCGAATGGGATTACAAGCGTGTCAGCGGACTGGGTAAGGTACAGCTGAACGACATCGTGGTGTTCAACTTCCCTGCAGGCGACAGCGTAGCGACCGGTGTACCGGCAGAAGATCTTTACCGCTTGAGTTATCAGGCAGGAAAGGGCTTGTCACAACCGGTTGATATGTCCCGGCTGACTCTGGAACAGGAACGTGAGGTATATGACTATTATTATGCCGCAGGGCGGAAATACATTGATGAGAATCCGCAGATATATGGCAAGATCGTTTCCCGTCCGGTGGACCGTCGGGAAAATTACGTGAAGCGCTGTGTGGGCCTTCCCGGACAAACCCTGCAGATCAAGGACCGCATCATTTATCTGGACGGAAAGCCGAATAAGGAGCCGGACAATGTCCAGTACCGTTATCTGGTTTATACAAAGGGCATGCTGCCTGATGATCTCTGCCATGAGCTGGGTATCAGCGTAGAAGACCGTGAAATTTATTATTCCGAAGAATCCGCCTATAATATGCCGCTGACGGAAAAGGCAAAGGCTGCTTTGCTGGCACGGAAAGATCTGGTGACTGCCATTCATGACGTGCCTGATGACGATGCCGGCGGACTGTATCCCGTCAACAAGAATACGGGATGGACTGTGGATAACTACGGTCCGGTATGGATCCCGAAGAAAGGAGCTACCATCGATCTGACGCTGGACAACCTGCCGGTCTATGAACGGCCGATCCGGGTGTATGAAGGCAATCAGCTGGATGTGAAAGACGGACGCATTTATATCAACGGACAGGAAACCACGAAGTATACTTTCCGCATGGATTATTACTGGATGATGGGCGATAACCGCCACAATTCTGCGGATTCCCGTTTCTGGGGTTTTGTTCCTGAGGATCATATTGTCGGTAAACCGATCTTTGTATGGCTTTCACTGGATAAAGACCGCGGATGGTTTGACGGAAAGATCCGCTGGAACCGTCTGTTCAAATTTGTAGATTCAATCAAATAAACTTGTGCGAAACGGACGTTGGCTAGTCTGGCTGAAAGCAATCGGCGGCGCACTGGTCGCCGTATTGCTGGTTAAGACTCTGTTTGTCACCTCTTGTTTCATTCCTTCCTCCGGGATGGAGAACAGTCTCTATCAGGGGGAAGGCGTGCTGGTGGGCAAATGGAGTTACGGTCTTCGTCTGCCTTTCCCGTCGTTGCTGGGTTATCACCGCCTGGGAGCTTCTCCGGTGGAGCGGGGAGACATCGTACTGTTCAATAATCCCAACCCGGCCGATCCGGAAACGGGAATTGAGTGGCGTGAAGTTTTTATCAGCCGTTGTGTCGGGCTGCCGGGAGATACCCTTTCGCTCAACCGTGCACTGACCGTCACCGGAAATCAGGCCTTGAGCCCGGACAGCAAGGCGCTCTATGTCTATCCGTCTTCTTCAGAAGATCTGATGCAGGCCGTTCTGGAAACTCTGGGACTGCTGCCCGGCAATACACTGGTGAGCTATACGTCTGATGGCGGTTATGTCCGCAGCTTCAGCCATTACGAGTTCTATCTGGTTTCCCAGAAGCTGGAAGGCCGGATTCCTGTTGTTCCGCTCGACAGCCGTATCTCTCAGGAAACACATCCGTTTGTCGTACCCCGCAAGCAGGTTCCGGTAAAAGTTTATCCCTGGAATGCTGTGCTTCTCTGCAATACCATTGTGCGTCATGAGCATAAGCAGGCCGGTGTGCAGGGAGACACACTCTATGTGGAAGGCCGTCCGGTGGGAGAATATACCTTCAGCAAGAACTATTACTGGATGGCTTCCAACGATCCGGTCAACCTTTCCGATTCTCGTTTGTTTGGCTTTGTGCCCGAAGATCACCTGATCGGGCGTGCCCTGCGGATATGGTATCCGGCAAGAAAGGGACGTTTCCTGCAGCGGGTGCAATAGTTGTGGCATTAAATTGAAGGAAGAAATAGTTATGAAGAAAGAAGTGATATTGGGTTCCGCTTATCTGGGACCGGTGGAGTATTATACCAAACTCTTTGCTTACGATACGGTCCGTGTGGAGCGTTATGACCATTATATGAAGCAGACCTACCGCAACCGTTGTGTCATTGCTTCGGCCGACGGCCCGCTGGCGCTGACCATTCCGACGGAGAAGGGAGATGACGCCAAGTGTCTGATGAAGGATATCCGCATTTCCGATCACGGCAACTGGAGACATGTGCACTGGAATGCCTTTGTGGCAGCTATCGTCACAGCCCTTTCTTTGATTACTATGCCGATGAGTTTCACCGTTTCTTTGAGGAGCGTTACACCTGGCTGTATGATTTCAATGCTGAGCTGTGCAGCTGGGTATGTGAGCAGATTGATCTTCAGCCCCGGATTATCCCTACGGACGATTATCTGCCGGTATCGGAAACGGCCGATGATTTCCGTGAACGGATCCATCCCAAGCGGCTGCCGCAGGAAGCCGATCCGGACTTTGTTCCGAAAGCCTATTATCAGGTATTCGATGCCCGGCTGGGTTTTCTTCCTAATCTCAGTATTGTCGATTTATTGTTTAATATGGGACCCGAAAGCCTGCTGGTGTTGCGTGACAGTACGGTTTCTTCCCGTTGATTTGTCCTTTCGTTTCCGGAGTTTCATGCAGACGAATCAAGTGTATTCTCTGCATGAAACTTTTGTTTCGTCTGGGTGGAACAAAAAGTTTCTCTAGGTGGAACTTTTTTTTCTCTGCATGAAACACTTGTTTCCTTTCGGGAAAACTGCTGTTTCGTCGAAACAAATTCTGCCGGACGAGCCGAAGAATAGGTCCCTTCGTGCAGACGTTTCCGGCAGGGTCTCCGTACATCCTTTGCAAAAAGAAATCCGCGATTCACCCTCTTTTCTTCATCAAGGTTTAAATCTTGGCAGCTATTCCTTGTGGAAATAGTTGTATTTGACATATACTTCCATCCCATTTTTCAAAATGAAATGATAATTCTCTTCAGATCCGTACCCTGAATCTGCAATCACCATGTGAACCAACTGGCCATATCTGTTGGCAAAGGATAGCAGGAAAGGTATCATGGTCGAGGTGTCAATCGGATTTGGGAAAAGAGAATAATCGATAATGAATTTTCCGTAGCAATCTGAAGATTGTATATGGGTTTTATCTCACCGTTACGTATGGCATTTTTCCTTCATTCTCATAAAGGCGACTTCTTTGTCTGTCTTGGAATAAGAGTTGCGGTTTTGGAAATTGTCCAGATAGGTGTTGTATTTCTGAAGTTTATCTCTGTGAGCTTCCAGTTCTTTCAGGTGTTTGTGCCTCTTTCTCAGCGTTGATTTCTGTTTTTTCGTGTAAGGGGTTCTGCAGCCTGTTCAAGGGCATTGTGTAATTCCCCTGCCATTTCGGTTAGCATGGAAGGGGTAAACTCAATTCCCTCGTTGTTTTCAGAAGCTTTTCCTGAGCAATGACGTCATTTATTAGGCTTAGCAGGACACTGATTTTCTTCATCAGCGTTCACAGTTATGTTCAACAGTCTTTCGCCATAAAAATATATTTGTTGGCCTTGGACTCTATCTTTGTTCCGCCTATATATTCCACATATAGGCTGATGAAACCTTTGGATGAAAGTAGAAGTACGTTTTGGGTAAACACTTCGTTGATCTCCTTTTTCACCCGGTTACGGAAACGGTAGATAATAACGAAGTCTGGTTTCTCATAACTGGCTAACCATATATAATGGATATCACGTGAAGAAACTTTTCTATTTTCCGGCAGGAGTAAATATTGTTCATATAGGAATACAGAATGACTTTGAGCATCATCTTGGATGGTAAGAACTGAGGCTGTATTCTTTATACAACTTCTTGAAGCCTTCTAGATTCAGGCTTTCAACCAAAGCGTCATACGTACTGGATCATTGTCAGCTATATCTCTATCGATCTTTGCGGAAAAAGTATTATTTGGTGATGTGTAAGGACGTAAATGTATCTTTGTCATATGGTATAAATCTTATGCTTAAAGATATAAAATGCTTGTAGTTTGCCAAATGCTTACGCTATATTAAAGGGTGAAGTGTAATATTAGAAATGCATTGTAAGTATTTTCCTCTATAAAATTTAGAAAAGCTATGATACTTTATAAGTCACAGAATGTTAGAAAGGTAATAGGATTGGTTTTAAAATATCTTAATGAATGCAACCGGGAATTAAATTCCATTTTGAAATATTAACCGTTAAGCTGACCAAAGTGTGACAAGTTCATGTTATATTTGTATCACCTTAATGTTTCAGAAAATAGTTTTTATAGAGGTGTAATAAAATTGTTTAACTTATATTTTGTATTATGAAATTTCTTTCGGTTCAACCAGATACAATCTATTTCATTTGGCAAGTGGAACTTCAGTTGTATAATTTACAACAGAAAAATTGGCCTATGAAAGGAATACATGTTCTGTTTGCTTATTCCGAAGAATTAGGTATTAGCCAAGAAGCTAAATTTTTGTGCGAAAAGTTTCCTGATTGTCCTGTCTTTTTTTATTCTGATACGCGTAAAAATAGGAGGTACGCTAGTACAATTCGTCCACATATTTTACAAAAACACTTTGTTCAATTTCCAGAATTGAGGCATGAAGCTATTTTTTACATTGATTCTGATGTCATATTTAGGGAACTTCCGGATTTTACGAAGTTATTGAGTGATGACAAGTGGTATGCATCCAATACAAAATCATATATGAGTTGTGACTTGCTCATTAATGCTTTTGGTTATGAGAAGTTTGAAAAAATGTGCGATATTATAGGTGTATCTGCACAAGAAGTAATAAAGAATAAATCTAATACAGGTGGAGCGCAGTACATCATTAAGGATATCCCGTCAGACTTTTGGCATAATGTTGAAATTAAAAGTTATGAATTATACGATTATTTATATAGTATATTGTTTGAAAATACTAATCATAATTTTTTTAAAATATATCCAATAAGCATCTGGCTAACAGAAATGTGGGTAGTCTATTGGAATACTATCTTAGTAGGTAAACCTTTTGTTGTACATCCTATTATGGATTTTTGTTGGGCGAATGACACAAAAGAGCAATGGAATTCAACTTATATGTTGCATTATACAGGTGGCTATGAAGGTGCTTTTTTAGGAAAACAGATTTTACTTATTTAGCACCATTTTATAGCGATTTATCATATATATCCGATGATTCGAGTTCAGCAGGCATTAGGGATTTGATATTATCATATCGTTCAATTTTAAATGAGGGGCGTATTAAATATAATGATGTCACCTTTGTTATTGTAGCGCAAGATGCTGCTTCTCTCAAGCTTAACTTGGATTATTTATTGAAATATTTTGACTCGAACTTTTTGGTCATAGGCTTGGATTTTTTAGAACCTATATGTAGAAGATATGCAAATGAAAAAATACAATTTGTCTTATCGGATATTAAAGCAGAAAAGGATATTGAAAATATTTTATCAAGAATAGATATAACGACCGATAAAATTGGTGTATTATATTCTGATACTATAATTCCCATTCAACAAATTCAGCAGGCTGTTGATATGACTAATGATATCTATAGAGTATGTCCATATGACAGAAGTTATAAGATGGATGTTTTAACCTCATTCTTGTTTGGAAAACTTTTGAATTGTGATTTTTTGGAATCAAATGTAAAAAAACTGCTTCCCGTACAAGATACAAATAATTTGAAAGTTATTTTTATAAATCGAAGACAAAAGATATCTATGGAAACAACATTCATAAACGGATATTTATTCCTTAAAAATTAGCACTATGAGTACAATAGATCAAGATATTACGATAAAACAAACTTTAGAATATTCCTTAAATAAAGAAACATCAGATATTGGTATTTATTATGGAAAAACAGGAGAACTTTTGTTGTATGGGTTATGCTCAAGTCAAAACCAATCAGTTATAGATGTATCTTTACATTACATCATAGAGACTTTACCATCTATAAGTAGTTTTGATTTTCCAAGAGGCCTAACTGGTATAGGATTTGGTTTGCAATATTTATCGGATTTAAAACTTCTTCCTGTTGATAAAAACATAATTTTTCAATATCTTGATGATAAAATTTATTCTGATATTGCAAATAATCAGTCGACTGATCTGTCTTTGTTATCTGACAAGAGTGTTTTGGCAAGGACTTTATATTTTTTATTCCCGTTTACAATCATTAAATGAACCGAATTTCTATAGGAGTTTCGCCATTAGGGAATGTTTGATTTTGTTAACAACTGAGATTAAGGAGCTGATTTCAATTATAATAGTAAATAGAGATGTGTTGTTAATTAATCGTCCCGAGTTTTATGCGGAGATTGGGCAGTGTTTTAATGTATTATATTATATCTTGTTATTAAATATAAATAAAAACTATTGCCAAGACTTATTGCTTTTAATTCGAGGTTTTATATGCGATTGTTTTGAAGATAAAAATGTATGGAATGATCTTAATGCCCCATTTTTACTTCGACTTCTTTATTTCTATACTAATGTTTCTTTTGAGGTAAATGATCGATACATGAAGGATTGTGCGATAAAATGGGTACAAAGTTTTGGATCATTCTTTCGTGATTCGATGAAAACTGATTTGGATATTTGTTTCTTTAATCAGTTAAATGCCTTAATAGGTTGTAATATTAATTTTAGTTATAGTGCTAAAATTATATCGGATATTGATTCTTTTGTTTTATCAAAATATATCATTTCTTTTTTAAAACAAAAGATGTGTGATAAAAGTTTATTACAAATAACTATCTAAAAGTTTTTCGTATGGAAAGAAAAAATGAATTGTTAGAGTTCTTAAGATCTCTAGAACGTAAGGAATTAAATGATGAACAGCAGATGTTGTTATTGTCAGGTGGTATTGAAATTACAATTACTGGTAATAATTTTTTGGCTGGTTGCCCTACCAATAATTGTAAAGGTGGAAATTGTGGTAATTGCGTAGCAGGATGTGGTGTAAAGTCGTAAAGTAGTCCTATTTTTAGTTTACTTTATTAATAACTTGAAAATCTATGAAAAAGAACAAAAATTTAGAAGACTTTCTTCGCTTTATTGAGAGAAAGGAACTTAGTGAAGAACAACAAACATTGTTGACATTTGGAGGAAATGGTCCTGAAATAACTGTCAATAATAGTATTCCAGGTTGTATGACAACTAATAACTGTGATGGTGGAAATTGTGGAAATTGTGTAAAAGGTTGTGGCGGAAATTAAAGTTAAATGCTCATAATCAATATATTAAGGGTACTTATGTACCTTAATATATTTTGGTTAAAATTTTTAATATATGAAATTCAGTCAATTTAATTCTATAATACGTTTATCAGAAAAATTGTCATTAGTTTATAATGCTTATGCAGATAGTTATTTGATATTGTCGAACAAATACTTGCCATTAGGGAATATAGAGTCGATAAAAAAAAATAATCCGCAATTATATGATAATCTGCTTAAATCTAAAAGTATTATAGACGATGATGTAGATGAAGTTTCCTTAGTGAAAAATCTTCAGCAGAATGTTGATAATAATGGGAAAATATTTATTCTAACTATAAATCCAACATTGGATTGTAATTTTAGATGTTGGTATTGTTATGAGAATCATGTCTTTCGTTCAAAGATTGAACCAAAAACTTTGGAAAATATAAAGAAATTGATTCGCAATATTGTTGCTAAACAAACTATGTTGGAGCATTTCCAACTTAATTTTTTTGGGGGAGAACCTTTACTTCAATATAGTACGGTTATGAATATTATAACTTATGCAGAGGAAATCTGTCATTCTTTTGGAAAAAATATATCTATAGCATTTACGACAAATGGATATTTGTTAAATTCAGAGCGTATACATGAATTATCGGAGCATTGTGTAAATTCAATGCAAATTACTCTGGATGGCAATCGAAAGACACATAATAAAGTAAGATTTTCATCTGCTCAGTTAGGCTCTTATGATAAGATTTTGGGAAATATAAAGCTCTTGCTTAAGAAAAAAATAAATGTTATATTACGGTTGAACTATACAAGTGAAAATATAACTGGAATGTCTGATATCGTAGATGATTTGACTGATATAACGGCTGAAGATAGAAAATCTCTAATAGTCCATTTCTTTAGAGTATGGCAGGATAGTCAAGGAGAGGAGATAAATGATATAGTTGATGATACTATAGAAAAATACAGAAATGCTGATATTAAGGCATATATATATCCTCTGAATAATGTAAAGGTTTCATGCTATGGTGATAAATTGAATGCTGCTGTAGTAAATTATAATGGTGACGTTTTATAGATGTACAGCTGTAAATTTTGCAGAAGATGTGCGTGAAGGATATGTAAATGATACAGGTGAAATTGTTTGGGAAAATAATTCTTATGATAAGAGAAAAAATGCGAAGTTTAAGAATAAGGCTTGTCTAAAATGTCGGTTATTGCCGATCTGTAATGGTGGTTGTTCACAACATGCTTTACGCCATGAAGATGAAGAGTATTGTATATTTAATTTTAACGAACAAAAAAAGGATGAAGCCATTTTGAATAAATTAGACATTCATTTGAAATATGAATTAAATTATTAGTTATATGAGCTTTAAAATTGATCGTTTCCCATTCTTCTCTCAATTAGAAGCCAATGATTGCGGGCCAACCTGTATTCAAATGATAGCTTCCTACTATAAAAAAAGAATTCCACTCGAACAAATTAAAGAATTTTGCGGCATTTCAAGATTGGGAATTACTACATTAGATTTGATTGAATGTCTTAAATATATTGGTTTTGAAACAGCCGTTGTGTCAATTTCTTTGAATGAATTACAGATGATGCCTTTACCAGCAATTTTACACTGGAGGAAAGATCATTTTGTTGTAATTTATAAAATAGAAAAAAATAAATATTATATAGCAGATCCAGCTTATGGAAAAATTAAATTGCCGGAAGAGCAATTTGTTCAGTCATGGTTGAATAATCGACAAACTGGTATCGCTGTGCCGATGTCCCCTACAGAGAAATTAGACACTTTTGTAGTAAATAATGGAATAGAGAAGAAAAATATAAATAAGAAAATATTAAATTTATTCTATGCTATTTTTAAGCGGAACACAAAAAGTGTAATTATTGCATCATTATTGCTCTTAATATCAATTATTCTTAATTGGACTATGCCAATTATTTTGCAAAAAATAATTGATGAAGGGGTTATGTTGCAGAATATGGGTATTGTATGTAAGTTCATGTTATTACAATTATGTTTTTTTTGTGGATATACAATATCAGATTCATTAAGTAGTATTTTATTGACAAAGATTAATTTTAATGAAAGCGTAAAATACTTATCTGAATACCTCTATAAATTGGTAAAATTACCAATTAGCTTTTTGATACAAGGTTGAATACTGATTTGATTCAACGAATGGAAGATCAAGAACGAGTGCAAACCTTTTTAACATATCGCTTTCTTGATCTGTTTTTTGCTTTCATCAATTTATTGGTTTTTTCCACAATTCTTATCTATTTTAGTGCTTCTACTTTTATAATATTTCTCATCTTAAGTATATTATCCATATTATGGACTCTTTTATTCTTAAAGAAGCGAAAGAAGTTAGATTATAATCGTTTTTATATAGCTAGTCAAAACCGGAATAATATATATGAGATGATATTCGGTATGCCTGAAATAAAAATTAATAATGCACATAATGTCCGAATTTCAAAATGGAGCCAATTACAAAAAGGAATGAACGAGATAACATTGAAAGGATTATACCTAAATTTTTATCAACTTATAGGCAGTTCTTTTATAAATCGTTTGCGTGATATTTTTATTACAGGTTTATGTGCTTATTTGGTTATTTATGAAGATATGACGCTAGGTGTAATGATGACTATTAGTTATGTTTTAGGGCAATTAAGTGCTCCAATTTCACAGCTGATACAGTTTACACAAACATTTCAAGATGCAGTTAATTCACTGGATAGATTGAATGAAATACAACAAAAAAAGGAAGAAAATAGTAATGATGAGATTCCTATTTTAAATCTTCAAGCTGGTTTTCTCATTGATCATATCTCTTTTAAATATGTGAAACATTCACCTTCTTATGTTATTGATGACTTGTCTTTATATATTCCTAAAGGTAAAAAAACAGCAATAGTTGGAACAAGTGGTAGTGGAAAAACAACTCTTATTAAACTATTACTTTCATTCTATACTCCACAAAAAGGAGAAATAAAAATCGATAATTTACCTTTAACTAAAATAAATACAGATTCTTTACGCAACATTTGTGGAGTTGTTATGCAAGATGGATATATATTTAGTGGTACTATTGCTGAAAATATAGCTTTACATGAAGATGAGCCTAACATGGAAAGATTAGAGAATGCAGTTAAGATAGCTTGTTTATATGATTTTATTAAGGAGCTTCCTATGGGATATGATACTCCTATTGGTAGTTCGGGAATTGATTTAAGTGGTGGACAGAAACAAAGATTATTAATAGCTCGTGCAGTTTATAAAGATCCAGAAATTATTATTTTCGATGAAGCGACGTCCTCTTTGGATGCGAATAATGAGACTTTAATTTTAAACAACTTAAGTTCATTTTTCAATCAACGTACTGTAATAGTTATTGCTCATCGATTAAGTACTGTAAGAAATGCAGACAATATAATAGTAATGGAACATGGAAAGATTGTAGAACAAGGGACTCATCAATATCTTTCTTCTATAAAAGGTAAATATTATAATCTAGTAAAAAATCAATTGGAATTAGGAGTATAAAAACGAATAGAAATATATGAAAACAAGAATTTTATTGATTTTCGTGTCCTTTTTATTTAAAATAGCAGTTCTTTTCTTCTCAAGAAATAAAAGGGCGTGTGTATGCGGCAGATGAGAACAAGCCATTGATTGGTGCTACAATGCGAGTTCTGACCGAAGATTCAGTGTATGTAACAGGTTTTACAACAGACGAAAAAGGCGCTTCAGGTCGGACATAAAATTGGATAACTTTTGGTTGGAGATATCTTATGTGGGATATGAAAAAAATGTAGTGTTAGTACAAAATAGTGACCGAAAGAATGTGGATTTGGGAATCATATCGCTAGCGCTTGATTCGATAAATTTGGAAAGTGTTGAGGTGGTTGCGCAAGGTATGGTACATAAAACAGGAAAGATTATGGCTTATCCAAGTGCGAAACAGGTTGAAGCAGCAACTTCCAGTCTCGGTTTGTTGAAAAGCATGATGCTCCCACAATTATTTGTTGATCCAGTTCAAGAATCTATTTCCATTTCAGGAGTTTCTGGGGTAATTTATCGAATTAATGGTGTAAATGCCAGTTTGCAAGAAGTAAAGGCTTTGAATCCGCAGCAGATTGCACGCGTGGACTATAGCCAGTTACCATCCATGCGTGAACTTGATTCCAATTCCGGAGTTCTTGATTTTATTTTGAAAGAGCCTAGGGTTGGAACTTCTCTGTCTTTCGGAGGAGTGAGTGCCTTTACTACGGGTTTTGTGAACGGAAATGTCAATTTCCGGACAAACTATAAGCAATCTCAGTTCTCAATTGATTATAATGTGAATTATCGGGATTATTCCGAACGTCGGACAGACGAACTGGAGACTTATTCGTATCCGGATGGTTCAGTGCTGACACGTGATAAGCGAGGCGAGTTTGCTCCTTTCGGTTATACGGATCATAACATTGCTGTCGGTTACCTTTATAAGAATGATAAAGATATGGTTAATATCCGATTTAATAATCAGATTGGGTCAAACTATAACAGAAACCGTCAGCAAATGTTTCAAGAACAGCAACTCATAGGACAGCGAGATATTCATTCTTCTTTTTCAAGTTATATACCATCGCTAGATTTTACCTATAGCCGAAAGATGAAAAATAATCAAGGTGTGGAAGTGAATCTGGTCGGTACATTAGCAAATACGGATTACGAACGTACACTGACCGACCATTTGGATGGACAGACACTATCGGAAATAAATAATATGACGGATGGTCACCAGAAATCACTGATCGGTGAAGTTTATTATTGGCATGAAGGTGAAAAGGTTAATATCTCAGCCGGTTTACGTTCTACTTACCAATATGCAAGCAATCTTTATGGAGTGAACGAGGAAGTTAACTTGAAAAATTACAATGCTTATCCTTATGTCCAGTTGCAAGGCAGTTTAGGTAAAGTATCTTATACAGTCGGAACTGGTTTACGATTCCAACAACAGAAGCAGGGTAACGAGTCGGTAAATTATTGGCGTAATACGTCTTCTTTGTCTTTATCCTATAAACAAAAATATTGGAACTTGCAGTATTCTGTCAATTTTCGTCCATTGTTCCCTTCTTTGAGCAGTCTTTCTGAAGTGGTACAGGAAATAGATTCTCTTTCCATTATGCGAGGAAATCATTCGCTGACTCCTTATAACACCTTGCGAAATCAGATTAATTTTTCAGTCTGGGATAACAAGAAATTCGCAACTGTGCTGACATTGGTAGCTGATCGTAGCTTTCACCCTATCCAACAGGATATTTTTTATTCGCCTACAGAGAACCGGTTTATCTTTCAGGAAAACAATCAGGATTATGATGTCAACTATGGTGCACAGATGATTGTACAGATGACTGATATATTGGATCTTTTCATGTTTCAGGTATTTGGTGGGTGGAACTATTATAAGTCGAAAGGTGAAGCTTACGAACATACTTTGAATAATTTCTATTATGGTGCTTATCTGGCCATGACATATAAAGGATTTCAAATTAATGGTACCTGGAGGAAACCGATGAAATCATTGTATGGCCAGTATGTTATGACATCTGAAAATAACAGCAGTATCAATGCAACCTACAAATGGAAAAATTTAAATGTCGGAATGGGAATTATGTTTCCATTTACCAAAGGTTCTGAATATCGGACTGAACAATTGAATCAAATCGTTACTTCTGACCGGAATGTATTGATTCGCAATAATCGGAATATGTTTTATGTCAGTCTTTCATATAATATCAATTGGGGGCGTTCCATTTTCCAAAGTAACAAGCGCTTACAGAATTCAGATCGGGTGAATAGTATCTTGAAAGTAAACGATAATTAAAAGATATAGCAAGATGAAGAAGGTAGCATTATTTTTAGCAGGACTTGGCTTTTGTTTGATGAGTCAGGCAGAAGAACCGGTAAAGAATTTCTATTTTGCTGGATACAAAGCCGTATTTATTCCATCAGACACTTTTCGTATAGAAGTAGGAAATCCTGATTTGGGAACACAGAAGCTGAAAGATGAGATCCTGTCATTCACACTTAAAGATGCAAGCGGAAAGATGCCGAAAGATGTGGTGTATATCTATACTAATGACATTCACCGGATCAGTATGAGCTATTCTGAATTGATAGCCGATCAGTCTTTTTCTGTAGATTCATTAAATATTTCTCTGGCAGCGGGTTCAATGGGCACAATGAATGTAAAGGCAAAATATTTGCATGTATCGGCAGGAGCTGGCTGCCAATTGATTCTAAAAGGAGAAACGGATGTGCTTGATTGTACAACAAAAGGTAACAGTAGTGTCAATACGAACGAACTGAAAGTTAGAAAGAATGTTAGGAACAGCAAAACAGTTGAATGATATATCTGTAGAATCGTTATTTAACGGCAATTATAAAATCGAGTAAATATGGTTCCAAAAATAAGTATTGTAATGCCTGTCTATAATTCCTCTCTTTATTTGAAAGAATCTATAGAAAGTACATTAAATCAAACTTTTTGAAGATTTTGAGTTTATAATTGTAGATGATGGTTCTACAGATAATAGCCTTGATATAATTAAGACTTATCAAGATAAAAGAATAAATTTACAAAGTCTAAATCATGATTACATTGCGTCTTTAAATTATGGAATGCGTTTAGCAAAGGGGAAATATATTGTACGAATGGATTCAGACGACAAAATGTTGCCTTATCGTTTGCAAAGACAGTTTGATTTTATGGAATCTAATAGAAAAATTGCAGTGTGTGGATGTTGGTTTCAAACATTTGGTAAGAATAGTGATATTTATAGACCTGCAATAAAGCATGATGATATAATTTGTAATATGCTATCAGGGAATCCTATGTGTCATCCATCTGTTATTATGCGTACAGATACATTGTTTTCCACTTTTTACAGTAAAGGAAAAGAGATTTATGATAAACATTTTATTTATGCTGAAGATTATAAGTTGTGGTATGACATAATTAAAGATGGAAAACTATTAGCCAATATTCCCGAGGTGTTGTTGTCATATAGATGTTCTGATAACCAGACTTCTCTCAAAGAATGCGGTTTATCAAATAAGTCAGCTTTAAAAGTTCGATTAGCTTATTTGAAAGATGTTTGTAAATGGATATTATTGAAAGATTCAACTTATTTATCACAATTGGAAGAATTATTTGATTTGCAAGAAAATAATGAGATAAATTTTTTAGAATTATGTGATTGTGTGAAAGTCATATATCAGGAGGTGTTGAAAATTTATCCCCCATTGAAGTGAAAAAGTTTAATCTTACTGTATTTTGTGACAAAGATATGTTTATGAGCAATGATCTATGTAGTAGAAAGGTAAGTATTTGAAATTAAACTTTGAAGTTTTGATTATATTCGCTGCTGCAAAGCTACAATCAAACCTCAAGATTTAAAAGGTGTATTTGTTCGAATGCTTACAAAAATAACCCGCGAGTCGTGATTGAATCTGCACTGCTACCGCACAAAAGAGGTGTATTGACAAAACAATATAGGGAATCTGACAACTAGTACTGACTGCAACATATAGGTTCAACAAAGAAATCCGCCTGAGTGCGGATTGCGCTCAGGCGGATGATAAATTGACGTCAGAATGACGGATTATTGCGGTACGATGGTAAATCCCCACTTGTATTCCTGATTAGCAGGAATCAGGTATTGAGGATCAGGAATGGCACCCCAGCTGTCGTAACCTCCCACACCCATCTGCTTCATGTCGATGCATACTTCCACAAAATTGCGCGGAGTGATGTCGTTGATGTGCGTCTGGCGCGGTTTGATGTTGCGGGCCGTTGCCACATCATGCTTCCGTTCTTCTTCGTTGCGGTTCTGCCACTGATAGTCGCGGTGAGTAGCTTCTTCACCGTCGAAGTCTTCTATCGAGTTACGCAGGGCATTGAAACCGATAGTCTTGTCAGCATAAATAGTCAGGCCTTTTCCACCTTTGCGGCTGAGAGTCAGCCAGCGGGTATCGGTGTGATGACCGTTTTCCTGCGGACGGACGTAAGGGAAGTACATGGCATCTGCCGTGTTCTTGTAGAGTCCTACCAGAGTTCCGTTGTTGCGGTCAATGTAGTTTTCTTCCGGTCCGCGTCCGAAATAAGTTACCTGGTTCATATTGGCAGGCAGGCGGAAACGTACGCCGATACGCGGAACCACCAGTTTGGAACTTTCCTTGCGCAATGCTTCGTTGCCCGGAGTAAAGGTAGCCAGACGGGTTGCTTCCGATACTTCTGTCTCAGCAGCAGCCATTTCGGTAGAAGTGAATGTATAGTCAGCTTTCACAACGCCCGACGGATGGATGCGGTAAGTGGCAATGTAGAGGTTGCCGGCAGCCAGCAGATAAGAAGCCTTCAGTACGGCATCTTCTCCGTCCATGGTCAGCGTGGCATCTACTACCTTGAAGTTACGGCTGGATTCTTTCCAGATCTGCAGGCGTTTGGGTTCCTGCTTCCGTAGTCATTGTCGTTCGGTGCGCGCCAGAAGTTCGGCTGGATACCGAAGCCTTCATTGAAATATTCCGTACCTTTTACCTTGTAGGAAGTTACCAGACCGCTGGATTTGTCGAAAGTAAAGTTGACGCGTGATGAGTGTGCAGTCAGCAGATTACCTTCTGTTGTACACTGCAGTTTCGGGCCTCCTTCCGCAAAGGTTCTGGGTTGCGGATCAATCGGCAGGCGGAACTGATCGTGCGCGATTTCCCATCCGGCAGGAATCAGGATTTCCGGTTCGACGGTTGTTGCGCTGAATTCCACAAAGTATTCCGTACCTGTTTTCGGTTTCAGGCCGTCTACATTTACGTTTACTTCCTGGCTGCCCTGCGGTTCGATGTCCAGAGAAATTTTGTGGGTACGGATCACCTTATTGTTTTCCTTCACGGTATAGGTGATCATGTACTTCTTCAGATTGGTGAAGTAGAAACGGTTGGTTACCCGGAATTTTCCGGTTGCCGCATCGATGGCTTCGAAGCCTACATTCTGATGTGCATACTTCACTTCGCTCATGGCCGGATGCGGAGTACGGTCCGGGCTGACGATACCGTTGCAACAGAAGTTTCCGTCGCTCGGCATGTTGGTACCGAAGTCGCCGCCGTATGCCCAGTATTCGCGTCCGTTTCATCTTTCACCTGAATACCCTGGTCTACCCAGTCCCAGATGTATCCGCCCTGCAGGTTCGGATATTTGTAGATAGCCTTCCACTGATCCCAGAGACTTCCTGTAGAGTTACCCATAGCGTGAGCATATTCAGAAGGAGCTACCGGGCGGTCACTTCCGATACGTCCGATTTTTTCCAGCCAGGATGCATCCGGATATTGCGGAACATACATGTCTGAGTTCCATTCCCACTGGGCACGCTCGTAGTTGACCGGTCGGTTCATGACATCCTTGTCTGCCTGTTTCAGCCACAGGTAAGTCTGATAGAAGTTATATCCGTTTCCGGCTTCGTTACCCAGTGACCAGAAAGTGAGGCAAGGATAGTTCTTGTTGCGTTCAAACATATTCTGAGTGCGATACATGTGCGGTTTCAGCCATTCCGGATTGTTACCCAGTGTACCGCCTTTTCTCAGGTCGTAGTACATACCGTGGCTTTCGATGTTGGCTTCATCGTACACATACAGTCCGTATTCGTCGCACAGTTCATAGAAGCGGCGGTCCTGCGGATAATGGCACAGACGTACGGTATTGAGGTTGTTGCGCTTCATCAGTTCGAAATCCTTGCGCATCAGCTCTTCGTTGACATAGTGTCCCGTCAGCGGGTTGTGCTCGTGGATGTTGACTCCTTTCAGTTTGATCGGTTGTCCGTTGACCATCAGAACGGTGTAATTGTTGCCGTTTGCTGATTTCTGGTCGATCTGTTTGATTTCGATGCGGCGGAAACCTACATGATAAGGAATCACTTCACTGACCTGACCGTTTTCGCGGACCGTCATCAGCACTTTGTAAAGGTTAGGAGCTTCCGAAGTCCAGGTCTTGACAGCCGGTAGCGTCTTGTCGAAAGTAACGGTTGCAGGCTTGTTGCTCTGTACGTTCACTTTCTTTTCTTCCGTAGCTACGGTTTTACCGTCGGCATCCAGCAGTTCATAGCTGACTTCCAGATTGGCGGTAGCCGTACGGTGGTTCTTCAGGTCGATGGCCAGACGGAAGATACCGTCCTTGTATGTATCATCCAGGGTAGAAGTGATGCGGAAATCCTGTACGGAAGCTTTCGGCTGTGAATACAGGAATACATCACGTTCGATACCACTCAGGCGCCAGAAGTCCTGACATTCCAGGTAAGATCCCGTACTCCAGCGGAAAATTTTCAGTGTCAGTACGTTTTCTCCCGGTTTCAGCCAGTCGTTGACGAGGTATTCGGCCGGATTCTTTGAATCTTCGTTGTAGCCACTTCCTTGCCGTTCAGATAAACATAGCATCCGGATTTTGCACCGGCTATGTGGAGATAGATGTCGCGTCCGTTCCAGTCTTCGGGAACAGTGATGGTACGACGGTAAACACCTACCGGTGTATTTTCCGGCAACTGTGGCGGTTTGGGATTGAGCGGCTGGAATTCATAACCGTGATTGGTATAGATAGCCGTTCCGAAACCCTGTACTTCCCAGTTTCCCGGTACCGTGATGTTCTGCCATCCCTGCTCAGAAGGAGAAGCTTCGGTGACGTCAGCCGGAAGCTGTTTGTAGGAATCTGTGTAATAAAACTTCCAGGTTCCGTTCAGCAGCTGGTAGTAAGGACTTTTTTTCGTAATCTCCCGTCAGTGCCTGCGTCTTGTTGGCATAAGTCATGAAAGCCGAACGGGGTTCTTCCCGGTTAACGGAAACCACCTGGATATCTTTCCAGTAGGGAAGAGATTCATCTGCCTGGACGGTCTGGGGAACAGCGATGGTTGCCAGTCCGGCCAGTGAGAAACAAAGGTTAGAAAAGTCTTTTTTCATGAATATAGATTGATTAATATTAATATTTGGAAACAAATGTACAAATTTTCACAGATTGCCGGGTGTGCCAGGTTCATAAAAAACACTAAGATATATCGGAGAACCGGAATAAAGTTGTACTTTTGCGTCTGATACAAAGATTAATAGAGGAAAAAATGAATAATCTGCCTACAGTAACTAAAAATTTGCTTATTATCAATGTGCTTTGCTTCTTCGGAATGCTGGTAGCAAAACGATATGGCATCGATGTCGAAAATCTGCTGGGACTTCACTTCTTTTTGGCTTCAGACTTCAATCTGAGCCAGCTGATTTCATATATGTTTATGCACGCCAATTTCCAACACATCTTTTTTAATATGTTTGCCGTGTGGATGTTCGGACGTGTGCTGGAGCAGGTATGCCCCAAGCGGTTTCTTACTTATTATTTGATTTGCGGAATTGGTGCCGGTCTGATTCAGGAGCTGGTGCAATATCTGGAATACGCCTTTACCTTGTCCAATTATGACAGCGTCAATCTGGGAATTGCCGGAGGAATTATTCCGATGGAAGAATACCTGAATATGATGACGACGGTGGGAGCTTCAGGAGCCGTTTACGGTATTCTGCTGGCGTTCGGAATGTTGTTCCCCAACAGCCAGATGTTTATTTTCCCGCTTCCGTTCCCGATCAAGGCGAAGTATTTTGTGATCGGTTATGCTGTACTGGAGTTGTTCCTGGGACTGGGCGGAGGTGACGGAGTAGCTCACTTTGCTCATCTGGGCGGTATGCTCTTTGGACTGATCCTGATTATCTATTGGAGGAAAAAGAATGGCAATCAACAGTTTTATAGCTAATCTGAAAGAAAATTTCCGTCGGGGAGACATTGTCACGCAGTTGCTGTACATCAATGTCGGAATGTTTATCCTGACTGCACTGACGGGCATTGTACTGATACTTTTCCGTCTGCCGCCTGTTCCCTGGCTGAACTGGCTGGAACTGCCGGCATGGATTGAGGCATTTATCCGCCAGCCCTGGTCGCTGCTGACCTATATGTTCATGCATGCAGGTGTATTTCATCTCCTGTTCAACATGTTGTGGCTGTACTGGTTCGGCCGTTTGTTCCTGAATTTCTTTTCGGCCCGTCATCTGCGGGGACTGTATATTCTGGGCGGATTGTGTGGCGGACTGCTGTATATTCTGGCATATAATGTATTTCCTTATTTCTCGGATGCCGTATATTCTTCCTACCTGCTGGGTGCATCGGCTTCGGTGCTGGCCATAGTTGTGGCGACGGCTGTCCGTGAACCTGAATATACGGTACAGTTTATGTTTATTGGTGCCGTTCGTTTGAAGTATGTAGCTTTGTTTATGGTGGCCCTTGATCTGCTTTTCATGACCTCTGAAAACGCCGGCGGACATATTGCTCATCTGGGAGGCGCACTGGCCGGATGGTGGTTTGCTTCCGGTTTGAGCTGCGGACACGATGTAACGAAGTGGATCAATGCCGTATTCGATTTTCTGGGCGGGAAATGGAAACCGGCTCCCCGGAAACCGAAAATGAACGTACATTACAGTGACAAGCAAAAAGATTATGATTATAATGCCCGTAAGAAGCAGCGTTCGGACGAGATAGACCGCATTCTGGATAAGTTGCGCAAATCGGGATATGGCAGTCTGACTGAAGAAGAGAAGAAAAGTCTGTTTGATGCCAGCAAAAAATAATTCAATTCAATGAAAATATTGGGACATGCAGTGCGAGACTCGCACTGACGGGAAATCTGTCGTAGCGGCCGGGTTTCTTCTTTGTGGTTACAGTTCATATATCCAGCCTGTTACCCATCCGATATGGGCTTGTCTGGGATTGGGATTTCCTTTTTTTCTGCTGTTGAATCTCTTTTTCCTTTTTTTCTGGCTGGTGTGCCGCCGCAAGTTTGTGTGGCTTCCGATACTGGTTTTTGTTGTGGGGTGTGGACCGGTTCGTGCGTATATTCCTTTCAACCGTTCTCAGGATCCTCAGGGAGGAACCCTGGTGAAGCTGCTTACCTATAATGTAATGAATACGAATTTATCCCGTCCGGAAGAAGGAGCAGAGGAGGGGAACATCGTGACATATCTGGAGCAGTCGGAAGCTGATATTATCTGTCTGCAGGAAATCACCTCTTCGGAAAAGCAGCTCCGTAAGGCTTTTCCGATGTATCCGTATGTACGGCGGATCGGTTTTGCTACGGCCAACGGTGTGGCTTGTCTGTCAAAATATCCCATTCTGTCAGCAAAGAGAATAGAATATGCCAGTGCATTTAACGGAAGTGCCCTGTTCCGTCTGAAAATAGGAAAAGATACGGTGACACTGATCAACAATCATCTGGAGTCGAACAAGCTGGATGCCGGAGATAAGGCCTTGTACAAGGAGTTGCTGAAGTCGCCCGATGAGGAAAAGGTGAAGACGAGCGGAAAGTATCTGTGGCACAAACTGGCAGATGCCGTCGCAATTCGTGCCGCTCAGGCTGATTCGGTGGCAAAGGTCATTGCTGAGTATGGTTATGACCGCATGCTGGTGTGTGGAGACTTCAATGATTCTCCCTTGTCGTATGCCCGCCGGGTGATTGCCAGAGGATTGCAGGATGCCTACGTGGAAGGGGAAACGTCCGGGATTTTCCTATAATCAGAATCTGCTTTATTTCCGGATTGACCATATCCTGGCCGGAACTGATTTCCGGATTCTGCACTGTGAGGTGGATCGTTCCATCCGTACGTCCGACCATTATCCGGTGTGGTGTCTGTTAGAGAAGAAAGAATAAACATTATATCTATTTTAATATGAAACATTTAGCAATTGCATTAGCCATGAGTTGTATAACCTTTGGGTGCAGTCAGAAGGCAGAAAATGCCTCCAATCCTTTTTTGACGGAGTTCCAGACTCCTTATGGTACTCCTGATTTCAACCGGATCAAGCCGGAACATTATGAACCAGCCTTTCTGCAAGGTATGGAACAGCAGAATAAGGAAATCAAGGCCATCGTGGAAAATCCGGAAGCTCCGACTTTTGAGAATACCATTGTTGCCTTGGATAACAGCGGAGAAATCCTGAACCGGGTAAGCGGTGTTTTCTTTGCCCTGCAGAAGCCGATACGAATGATGAACTGATGGCACTGGAAGCAAAGATTGCTCCGATGTTGTCAGAACACAGTGACAATATTTACCTGAATGCAGATCTGTACAAGCGTGTTGCTGCGCTGCACGATCAGGAAGAAGCAGGAACCTTGAAGCTGACTACGGAACAACATTACCTGCTGGACAAATATTATAAAGGTTTCATCCGTTCCGGAGCCGGACTGGATGCTGCCAAGCAGGAGCGTCTGCGTGCCATCAATAAAGAATTGTCTACCCTGACCATTGAATTTGGCAATCACGTACTGGCTGAAAACAATGCCTACAAACTGATTGTCGACAAGAAGGAAGACCTGGCCGGTCTGCCGGAATCTGCCATTGCCATTGCTGCCGATGAAGCTAAGGCTGAAGGTCTGGAAGGCAAATGGTGTTCACTCTTCAGGAATCAAGCCGTCTGCCTGTTTTGCAATATGCGCAGAACCGTGAGATGCGTAAGAATATCTATCAGGCTTATACCAGCATGGGCAATCATGGAGATGCCAATGATAACAAGGAAATCCTGAAACGGATTCTGACCTTGCGTCTGGAGAAGGCCCAGCTGATGGGATATACGAACTATGCAGAATATGTGTTGGCTGACAATATGGCCAAGACTCCGCAGAATGTAATGGACTTCTTGCATAACTTGTGGGGATATTCTATCGAGAATGCAAAGAAAGAGGCTGCCGAACTGCAACAGATCATGGATCGTGAAGGCAAAGGTGAAAAGCTTGAAGCATGGGACTGGTGGTATTATGCAGAAAAACTGCGTAAGGAAAAGTATGATCTGAATGAAGATGAAATCCGTCCTTACTTCAGTGAAGAGGATGTCCGTAACGGATTGTTCTATGTCGTAAATAAGCTGTATGGCATTACACTGACGGCAGTAGACTCTATTTCTGTATATAATAAGGATGTGAAAACCTATCTGGTGAATGATGCCGACGGATCGTTCCTGGGTATTTTCTACAGCGATTATATGCCGCGTGCAAGCAAGCGAAGCGGAGCCTGGATGAGTAATTTCCGCGAACAATGGCAGGGAGTCCGCCCGTTGATTTATAATGTGGCCAGCTTTACCAAGCCCAGTGGAGATATCCCTTCATTGCTGACTATTGATGAAGCCCGTACGATGTTCCATGAGTTTGGACATGCACTGCACGGAATGTTAAGCCAGTGTACTTATAAAGGTGTTTCCGGGACATCAGTTGCACAGGACTTTGTGGAACTTCCTTCTCAGATTATGGAGCATTGGGCCATCGAACCGGAAGTAATGAAAGTGTATGCCAAGCATTATAAGACCCGTGAGGTGTTGCCGGATTCTCTGATTGCCAAGATTGAGAACCAGGCTTTGTTTAATCAGGGCTTTATGACAACAGAGCTGCTGGCTGCGGCCTTGCTGGATATGGAATTCCATACACTGACTTCTACAGATAATCTGGATGTTGTAGCTTATGAGAAACAGGTGATGGACCGCCTCGGACTGATCCCGCAGATTGCACCTCGTTACCGGGCTACTTATTTCAATCACATCATGGGTGGTTATGAAGCCGGATATTACAGCTATCTGTGGGCTGAACGTCTGGATGCAGATGCTTTTGAAGCCTTCAAGGAACACGGAATCTTTGATCCGGCAACTGCAACGGCTTTCCGCAAGAACATTCTTGAAAAGGGTGGTTCGGATGATCCGATGAAACTCTATCATACATTCCGCGGTGCAGACCCGAGTCTGGAGCCTTTGCTGAAAAACAGAGGACTAAAGTAAGGGATAAATAGGCTTTTTTATCCTCTATGCCTTAAATATTTACAAACCTTTCCGCGTATAAGTGAAAAAAAAACTATATTTGCAACCTTGAATAAACGTATATAATTAAAAAAAGTAAATATAATAATTAAAGTAACATGCAAAACAAAGGATTCGTAAAAGTTTTTGCGGTATTACTGACCTTGCCTGTGCTTTTTTACCTTTCATTCTCATTCGTGACGCGTTATCAGATGAACAAGGCGGCCGAAGATCCGAGAGGTGCTGCACATTATCTGGATTCCATGCAGAATCAGAAGGTTTGGCTGGGAGTTTACACGCTGAAACAATGTCGTGAAATGGAGATTGGTCTGGGTCTTGACCTGAAAGGTGGTATGAACGTGATTCTGGAAGTGTCTGTACCCGATGTGGTTAAAACACTTGCGGATAACAAACCCGATGAAGCTTTCAACAAAGCCGTAGCTGAGGCAGCCAAACAACAGGTGACTAGCCAGGACGATTTCATTACCTTATTTATCAGAGAGTATAAGAAACTGGCTCCGGAAGGAAAGCTGGCAGAACTGTTCGCTACTCAACAGCTGAAAGACAAAGTGACTACCCGTAGTACAGATGCGGAAGTAGAAGCTGTGTTGCGTGAAGAAGTGAAAGCTGCCGTTGAAAACTCATATAATGTATTGCGTACCCGTATCGACCGTTTCGGTGTAGCTCAGCCGAACATCCAGACTCTGGAAGGACGCATGGGACGTATCATGGTGGAATTGCCGGGTATTAAGGAACCTGAACGTGTAAGAAAGCTGTTGCAGGGATCTGCTAACCTGGAATTCTGGGAAACTTATGAAGCAAAGGATATCACTCCGGTTCTGGCTTCTGCTGACAGCCGTGCACGTGCTATTCTTGCCAGCGAAACTGTTTCTTCTGACTCTGTTGCAGTGAAAGAAGAAGCTGCTGTTTCTGCTAAAGACAGTCTGGCTGCAGCCTTGAAGGTGAAGCTCCGGCTGAAGCAGGAGAACAAAACCGTAAGAACTATCCTCTGCTGTCTGTTCTGCAATTGAATCAGAGTGGTGTAGGAGCAATTGTCGGTTATGCTGATTACAAAGATACGGCTGATATCAATCGTATCCTGAATATGAAGGAAGTAAAAGAAGTTTTGCCTCGTGATCTGAAACTGATGTGGGGTGTAAGAGCTTCTGATATGGATAAGACCGGACGTATTTTCGAATTGTATGCAATCAAATCTACCCAGCGCAACGGACGTGCGCCGCTGGAAGGTGATGTGATTACAGATGCACGTGACTCATACGACCAGTATAACAGACCTTGCGTAACGATGGCTATGAATACGGAAGGTGCTCGTCGCTGGGCACAGCTGACCAAGCAGAACACTGGCCGTGAAATCGCTATCGTTCTGGATGGATATGTATACAGTGCTCCGCGTTCTAACGGTGAAATTGCCGGAGGTAATTCTGAAATCACAGGTAGCTTCACTCCTGAACAGACAAAAGACTTGGCCAATGTGTTGAAATCTGGTAAGATGCCTGCACCTGCACGTATCGTACAGGAAGATATCGTAGGTCCGTCTCTGGGTCAGGAATCAATTAACCAGGGTATTGTTTCATTCATTGTTGCTTTGGTTGTATTGATGGCTTACATGTGCGTCATGTACGGATTTATTCCGGGTATGGTCGCTAATGCAGCTTTGTTTATCAACTTCTTCTTTACATTGGGTATCCTTTCTTCCTTCCAGGCTGCACTGACAATGTCCGGTATTGCCGGTATGGTGTTGTCTTTGGGTATGGCTGTGGATGCTAACGTTTTGATCTATGAACGTACGAAAGAAGAACTGAGAGCAGGTAAGGGTACTCGTCAGGCTTTGTCAGAAGGTTATGCAAATGCTTTCTCTGCAATCTTTGACTCTAACTTGACTTCTATCATTACAGGTATTATCCTGTTCAACTTTGGTACAGGACCTATCCGTGGTTTTGCTACAACGTTGATTATCGGTATCCTCTGTTCATTCTTCTCTGCAGTGTTCTTGACTCGTCTGGTTTACGAACACTTCATGAATAAGGATAAATGGATGAACCTGACTTTCACAACAGGAATCTCAAAGAACCTGATGCAGAATGTACATTATAATTTCATTGGTTCTACCAAACGTTCCTTTACGGTTTGGGGTACCATCATTATTATCTGCATTGTATCATTCTTTGTCCGTGGTCTGGCGCAGAGTATTGACTTTACGGGTGGACGTAACTTTGTTGTTCAGTTTGAACAGAAGGTTGCTCCGGAAACCGTACGTGAATTGTTGCAGCCGAAAGTAGGTGATGCAAACGTTCAGGCAATTGCACTGGGAACAGACGGAAGAACTGTTCGTGTAACTACCAACTATCGCATTGAAGAAGATTCTCCGACAATTGATGCTGAAATTGAAGAGTTCCTGTATCAGGCTTTGAAAGATGGTAATCTGTTGGGTGAAGGTACTACTCTGGAAATCTTTATCGACCGCGATAACCGTGTTGGAGGTTCTATCATTAGTTCACAGAAAGTAGGTCCGAGTATTGCAGACGACATCAAGACTTCTGCAATCTGGTCAGTTGTGCTGGCTTTGATCGCAATCGGTTTGTATATCCTGATCCGATTCAGCAATATTGCTTTCAGTATCGGTGCTACGGTAGCGCTGACTGTTGATACTTTGTTGATTATCGGAGCCTATTCACTTTGCCATGGATGGATGCCATTCTCTTTGGAAATTGACCAGACATTCATTGGTGCAATCCTGACAGCAATCGGTTATTCTATCAACGATAAGGTGGTAATCTTTGACCGTGTACGTGAGTTCCTGGGACTGTATCCGAAGCGTGACCGTGTACAATTGTTCAATGATTCACTGAATACAACATTGTGTCGTACCATCAATACCTCATTGAGTACTTTGATCGTATTGCTGAGTATCTTCATCCTGGGCGGTGACAGTATCCGTAGTTTTGCTTTCGCAATGATTCTGGGTGTAGTAATCGGTACGTTGTCTTCTCTGTTCATCGCAGCTCCTGTTGCTTATCTGACAATGGGAAATAAGATGCCTAAAGGAGAAGAAGCTAAAGCTTGATACATCCGATTCTGATATAATCAGAGTATTGTAGTTTACTCTGTTTCTGATAAAGCCCTGGCTTATTTGTAAGTCAGGGCTTTATGCTTATAGTAAGACTGAAAACGAAAAATAAGACATTCAGCGTTTATTGCTTTTATAATTCTTAAAAACATATTTTTGAAATGTTCGTTGTTATTGGACTTATGCTTACAGGCGTTTTGATTGGTTGGGTGACGCGTAAGCATTGTTTGAAATTTCTGCAACAGATTATACCTGTGTTTATCTGGTTATTGCTTTTCCTGCTTGGAGTGGAAGTAGGGGATAATGATGCCATACTTCGCGGGTTGCATACGATTGGAATCGAAGCGCTTGTTCTTACTCTGGGAGGAACATTGGGAAGCGTGCTGGCTGCTTCTTTGTTATGGAATATCCTGACAGGATGGAAAAAGATAACGGAAACAGTACATGAATCCTCTGTGGCCTCGGGGAATATATTGCATGCTCTTAAAGGCAGTCTGGTAATTGTTGCTTTTTTTGTGATCGGAGTATGTTGCGGCTTGTGGGATGGCTTCCGGCATTGGGGAGTAAGATTAGTTTTTACGCTCTGTGCCTGTTGATGTTTAGTGTAGGAATCAGTGTCGGGAATGATTCACAGACGTTGAAGAGTTTCCGGAGTCTGAATCCCCGATTGATGTTTCTGCCGCTCATGACCATTTTGGGAACTCTGGCAGGAACAGCTGTAGTCAGTATTTTTCTGAGTCATCGTAGTCTGACTGACTGTTTGGCGGTAGGCTCCGGTTTTGGTTACTATTCTTTGTCCAGTATCTTTATTACGGAATATAAGGGTGGGGAATTGGGTACAGTAGCTTTGTTGGCCAATATCAGCAGAGAAATATTGACATTATTGGCTGCTCCATTATTAGTCCGTTGGTTTGGGCGCTTGGCTTCTATTTCTGCAGGTGGAGCTACAACAATGGATACGACGCTTCCTGTGATTTTGCAGACAGCAGGACAGGAGTTTGTTGTTGTATCGATCTTTCACGGTTTTGTTGTAGATTTCAGCGTTCCTTTTTTAGTAACCTTTTTTTGCAGTATATAGGGAACCCTGATTGATATAGGAAAAGAGGCCGCTTTATAATAAAGATAGTTCAGCTTCTTTCATAAAATGAAGAAGGTGTATCAATCTGTATATGGACATACATTTTTGATACACCTTCTTTTTGTTTGTCAGGAAGACTGGATTACTTCTTCTGGAAGCGTTCTGTCAGCTTAGCCAACATATCTTTAGTCATTGAATCCAAATCGTATTCCGGTTTCCATCCCCATTCTTCACGGGCGCAAGTATCATCCAGTGAATTAGGCCAAGAATCAGCAATAGCCTGGCGCAAAGGATCAACTTTGTATTCCATTTGGAAATCAGGAACATATTCCTTGATCTTGTTGTAGATGATTTCCGGATCAAAGCTCATAGAAGCGATGTTGAACGAGTTACGATGAACGAATTTGCTCGGATCAGCTTCCATGATTTCGATAGCAGCACGCAATGCATCCGGCATGTACATCATGTCCATGTATGTACCTGCTGCGATCGGACATTCAAATTTTTCCCCTTTAGCAGCTGAATAATAAATATCTACGGCGTAGTCGGTTGTACCGCCACCCGGAGGAGTTACGTACGAAATCAGTCCAGGGAAACGAACAGAACGAGTGTCGACACCGAAACGGATGTTGTAATAATCGCTCAGCAATTCACCGGAAACCTTAGTTACTCCATACATGGTACGTGGGTTACGGATAGTGTCCTGAGGAGTCTTGTCTTTCGGAGTATTGTTTCCAAATACGCCGATTGAGCTCGGAGTAAACACGGCACAATTCATGGTACGTGCTACTTCAAGAACGTTGAACAAACCACCCATACCGATCTTCCATGCAAGCTGAGGTTTTGCTTCAGCTACGGCTGAAAGCAAAGCGGCGAGATTGTAGATCGTATCAATTTTATATTTTGATACAGTTTCAGCAATCTGCTGTTCGTTGGTAATATCAACGATAGCCGACGGACCGGATTCCTTCAGTTCTCCTTTAGGTTCTGCTCCGGGGATATAACCGGCTACGATGTTACCGTTATACAGTTTTCTCAGTTTCATTGTCAGCTCTGAACCGATCTGTCCGGTCGAACCGATGATCAATACATTTTTCATAATCTAGTTTTTAAGTTTTGATACCGATGCAAAAGATAGCTATAAAAATAAAATTTCAAAAAAAAGACAGATTATTCATACACAGATTCAAGAAAAAAATGTGAACTTTGTGCCTTAACCTTAAAATATAAATCTTATGTACGGAAAATTTAAAGATTTCTTGTCTCAGGAACTGGCAAACATTGAAGCTGCCGGCTTGTATAAAAAAGAACGTATCATTACAACACCTCAGCGTGCGGATATTCAAGTAAATGCAGGAGAAGGTGTACTGAACTTCTGTGCCAACAACTATTTGGGCTTGTCAGACAACAAGCGTCTGATTGAGGCTGCTAAAGCTGCCATGGATTCTCATGGTTATGGAATGTCTTCTGTTCGTTTCATTTGTGGAACTCAGGATTTGCACAAACAATTGGAAGCTGCTATTTCTGATTATTTCAAGACAGAAGATACAATTTTGTATGCTGCTTGCTTTGATGCTAACGGTGGCTTGTTTGAACCATTGTTTACAGATGAAGATGCTATCATTTCTGACTCTCTGAATCATGCTTCTATCATTGATGGTGTTCGTCTGTGTAAGGCAAAACGTTATCGTTACGCTAATGCAGATATGGCTGATTTGGAACGTTGCTTGCAGGAAGCTCAGGCTCAGCGTCATCGCATCATTGCTACCGATGGTGTCTTCTCAATGGATGGAAATGTAGCTCCGATGGATAAGATCTGTGAACTGGCAGAGAAATATGATGCATTGGTTATGGTAGATGAATCTCACTCTGCAGGTGTTGTTGGTCCTACTGGTCATGGTGTTGCAGAACAATATAATGTATATGGACGTGTAGATATCTTTACAGGAACTCTGGGTAAAGCTTTCGGAGGTGCTATGGGTGGATTTACTACCGGTAGAAAGGAAATTATCGACATGTTGCGTCAGCGTTCTCGTCCGTATCTGTTCTCTAACTCAGTTGCTCCTGCTATTGTCGGTGCTAGCTTGGAAATGTTCAAGATGCTGAAAGAAAGCAATGCATTGCATGACAAACTGATGGATAATGTAACTTATTTCCGTGATAAGATGTTGGCTGCCGGATTTGATATCAAACCGACTCAGAGTGCTATCTGTGCAGTGATGCTGTATGATGCGAAATTGTCTCAGGATTTTGCAGCCAAGATGCAGGAAGAAGGTATTTATGTAACAGGATTCTATTATCCGGTTGTTCCGAAAGGACAGGCTCGTATCCGCGTACAGCTGTCTGCCGGTCATAAACGTGAACACCTGGACAAAGCAATTGCAGCCTTCATCAAAGTTGGTAAAGAATTAGGAGTTATCAAATAAAGAATAAAATTCTTCATTTTTAATTGGGGCGAGGCCTGTGAAATACAGGATAAGCCCCTTTTTTATTTCTAATAGGGCGGGAAATTGTTACCCCCGAG
>ENA-OQAN01000009-OQAN01000009.1-human-gut-metagenome-genome-assembly--contig:-NODE-9-length-93779-cov-5.968586_pt1 | contig 93779 bp, 99 predicted proteins | sample MGYA00242735_ERZ504527 | MGnify/ENA primary metagenome ERZ504527 (study PRJEB26092, sample SAMD00036230) | human gut metagenome | host: Homo sapiens | study: EMG produced TPA metagenomics assembly of the... | reverse complement strand
CACTAATAGCCATGTAATCAATACCCAATTCCTGCATTTCACTTTCAGATTTGATATCGATCTTGTGATTTGTTAATTTAACAGCCAAACGCGCATTTTACCACGCTTACCAATCGCTAATGACAATTGGTTGTCTGGAACAACTACGATCAATCCATCTTTTACATTTTCATTTGGAATCACCGCAACACCCACACTAGCTTAATGCATTCGCAATTAACTCACTAATGTTGTCAGACCATTCGAAAATATCGATTTTCTCACCATTCAATTCTTCAATGATTGTTTGTACACGACTTCCACGAGGACCAATACATGCTCCAATTGGGTCAATGTTTTCATTGTGTGAATAAACGGCAATCTTACATCTTTCACCAGGATCACGAGCAATAGCTTTAATTTCAATAATTCCATTGTAGATTTCTGGAACTTCACGTTCAAATAAACGACGAACAAATACTGGAGTTGCACGAGACACTAAAACTTGAGCACCCTTTGTTTCTTTGTTGACTTCAGTAATCACGACTAAGATGTTGTCGCCTTCCTTATAATGTTCTGTTGGAATCTGAGCTGATTTTTTCATCATCGCAAACGTTTTACCAATATTTACAATGACGAATTTTTCTTCAACCGTTTCAATCGTTCCTAAAACCATTTCATCGACTTTGTCACAATATTCTTCGTAAACCAATGCTTTTTCGGCTTCACGAATCTTTTGTTTCATTACGTTTTTGGCAAGTACAACAGCCGCACGATCAAAATCTGTAAAATCTACTTCTTCTCCAACCATATCACCTAATTGAATGTTTGGATTTTCTTTTTGAGCTTCTTCCAATTCGATTTCTAATTCATCATCTTCCACTTCTTCAACAACCATACGCTCGTGATAAATGTGAATCGTTCCATCCTCAACATCCACACGAACATAAGCATCTGGAATTTCGATGTGTTTGCGGTAAGCCTTTGTCAAAGCTTCTTTTAAAGCATCTTCGACAATTTCTTTTGTTAATTGACGATCTGTTTCAATGCCCTGTAGAGCTTTTGCTAAATCTGCAACTTTAATTTTTGATTTCATCTTTTTTCTCCTATACCTTTACAGCCGTCATAATCAGCTGAATGTTACTCTTTTCAATAGTGATCTTCTTTGTTCTTGTTTTATCACGATATGAAATCGTTACATCATTTTCTGTAGCTTCAATTAGATCACCGATGACTTGATCTAAGCCTTGTTTTGGATCTTTCATTTTGACAAAAACATATTTGCCAACTGCCCTTTGAATTTCTTCATCCGTACGAAGCTCTCTTTCCGCTCCTGGCGAACAAACTTCAAGCATGTATTCTTTGGCATACCAGTCTTTTTCATCAAGCATTGTGCCAATCGCATCTGAGCAAGTCGCACAAGTATCCAAATCCATTGTACCGTCTTCTTTTTCAACCGAAACTCTTAATAATGGTGTGCCCTGATTTGTAATCCATTCTAATTCATACAAATGGCATCCATTGTCATTAAGAACTTCTTCAATCCATTCTTTAAGATTGTCCATACATTTCTCCTTAGTAGCAAAATATAAGGAGTGGTACGACCCACTCCTCGAATTTCTATACAATCTATTTATAGCACAAAAAAGCTTTTTTTTGCAACTATTTGTTTTCTTCAAGCTCAACATGTTTGTTTTCTTCAAGCTCAACATGACGAAGAATAATCGTCTTGATTAGCTCAGCTGCAAGCTTTGGATCATCATTACATACAATATATTTGTATTGTGATACCATCTTCATTTCATTGCTTGCCTTGGCAAGACGCTGTTGAATGATTTCTTCAGGTTCTGTGCTACGACCACGAATACGTCTTTCCAATTCCTCCATTGAAGGTGGAATAATAAAGATAGAAATCGCATCCGGACACTTTTCCTGTACTTGAATCGCTCCCTGCACTTCAATTTCCAATAAGACATTCTTTCCTTCATCGCGCAAACGATTGACTTCCTTTAAAGGTGTTCCATAATAGTTTCCGACAAACTCGGCCCACTCTAAAAGCCCACCTTCTTGAATGGCTTTCTCAAAATCTTCACGTGTTGAGAAGAAATAATCTCTTCCATCCACTTCTCCAGCACGTGGTTTACGTGTTGTCATTGATGTAGAATACGCCAAATTTAGACGTTCATCTGTTTCAAAATATTTTCGAATTGTCCCTTTTCCAACACCACTAGGACCGCTCAAAATGATTAATAAACCTCTTTGCATGACAATCTTGCTCTCCCTCTTTTCATCCATTTTACAAGTCCAAACCATGTGTGTCAAATTTAATTTAACTATGTTATAATTCTTATCAGACTAAGGAGGTCCACTATGGCTATTGACGGATTATTTTTATACAATATTCAAGAAAAATTAAACGCATATACCCCATGTAAAATTGGTAAAATACAAAATATCAGCGATGAAGAAATATTGATTCATCTACACACACGAAATGAAGGAAACCAAAAGCTTGTCATTAATGTACATTCCAACACAAACCGTGTATATATCGCAAACTTTATTCCCAGCATTCAACCAGAACCATCCAACTTTGTGATGGTCTTAAGAAAGCTCTGTTCACAAGCCATTGTCGAATCTTTTGAACAAGTAGGCTATGACCGCATTTTATGTTTACACTTATCTTGTCGCAATGAATTTCAAGACTTGTGAAATACGATCTAAATATCGAACTCATGGGAAAATACGCCAATATGATCTTAGTTAAAGATGGCGTAATTGTAGATGCATTAAAACGTATTCCTGTATTTGAAAATGCCAAAAGATTCATTCATCCAGGCGCAAAGTATGTAGCTCCTACTCAACCGGAGAAGAAAAATCCATTCGAAATCAAAGATATCGATTTAGATCAAAGTCTTGTTAAACAGATCTATGGCTTTTCACCCTTACTATCCAATGAATTTATGTATCGCATGAAAAACAACGAAAAATACATCGATATATTAAATGAAGTAGTGAATTCAAATACTTTATATATTTATAAAAAAGATTTTCATTGTATTGAACTCAAACATTTAAATGAACAACCAAAGACCTATACGATCATGGAAGGCCTAAATCATTTATATGAAGAAGATGAACAAAAAAAGCGGATCAAAGAACAATATGGCGATATCATTCGTACTGTAGAAAAGGAAAAATTAAAGCAAACAAAAAAACTTCCAAAGCTAGAACAAGCCTTAGAAGATGGAAAAGATTATCATAAATATCAAGAATATGGTGATTTGATCTTTGCGTATATGTACCAGATTCAAAAAGAAAAAACAATTGTATTACCTTCTTTTGAAACCAATGAAGATGTAACAATCCCAATTGATATGCGTTACGATCTAAAAACAAATGCGAATAAATACTATCAGAAATATCATAAGATGAAGCGTAGTTTAGTGATCTTAGAAGAACAAATTGAACAATGTAAACAAGATATTGAATACTATACACAACTCGAAGAACAGCTTCAACACTGCAGTGTCTTTGATGCTGGAGAAATACGAGAGGAACTTGTTAAACAACGTGTATTGATGCCTAAAAAGGACAATAAACGTAAAAAGAAGAACAATAAGCCAAATGTCCTTCATTTAGTGTTTGATGATTGCGAAATCTATGTAGGTAAGAATAACATACAAAATAACTATGTAACACACCAAGTCTCTAGAAAGAATGATTTATGGTTCCATGTGAAAGACTATCATGGTTCTCACGTACTATTAAAGAGTGAAGACTTTACTGAACCACAAATTCGATTATGTGCAATGTTAGCCGCGTATTACTCCAAAGGCAAAGATTCAAGTTCTGTGCCCGTAGATTATTGTTTGATCTCACAAATCAAAAAGGTACCTGGATCTAAGATTGGTTTTGTGACAATGAAATCCAATAAGACCATTTATATTGACCCAGATGAAAATTATTTATTAGAAATCATTAAAAATCATCAAATAAAGTAAAAGAGATGGAAAATTCCATCTCTTTCTTTTATCCTTTTACTTCGACTGTAGAACCATCAGGACCTGGTGTGTTTTTCAAGTAATCAACGATTTCTTGACGCTTTTCTGCTTTACAAGGTTTACATGCGATATGATCATATCACCTGATACCAAGCTTCAGCCATACCACTACATCCAGGGAATCCACAACCACCACAGTTATATCCAGGTAGTAATGATGTTACTTTCTCTACACGTACATCTGCTTCTACTTTTAAATATTTGTCGGCAACACCTAGACCTAAGCCAAGTACTGCACCAAGTACAAGCATCATAATTACGGCTACGATTACCATATTTATTCTCCCTTCACTTGATTATGAGCTGGATTGTTTGTACAGGCATAATCCTTACATCCATCACAATCCGCTTTTAAATCTTCACACCCTTCTGGTTTGGGTGTTTTTTTATTCATTAAATACAAAACAATATAGATGGCGACTAATGCACCAAAGAACAATATTGCCAATAAATATTTCATTATACAATTCCTGTAAAGCAAGAGAATGCCATAGCCATGATGGCAGCCACAATCAAGGCGATTGGATTACCAACGAATGCATTTGGAACTTCACTTTGTTCTAGTCTTTCACGAATTGTAGAGAAAATGAATAATACAAGGGCAAATCCTAATGGAGTACCGATTGAGTATACTAACATTTGTGCAAAGTTATAACTATTAGAAATATTTACTAAACATACATTCAAAACAACACAGTTTGTCGTGATCAATGGTAAGTAAACACCTAATGATTTATAAAGTGCAGGACTTGTCTTTTTAATGAACATTTCTGTTAATTGAACTAAAGAAGCGATTACCAAGATAAATGTAATCAAATCCATAAATTCAAGTTGTAAAGGTACAAGTACTAAATAATAAAGTGCATATGTAACAAGTGCTGCAACAACGATAACGAAGACAACGGCAACACCCATACCGATTGCTGAGCTTTTCTTTTTAGAAACACCCATGAATGGGCACATACCTAAGAATTGAGTTAAGATAACGTTGTTAACTAAAACACTCGTTACTAAAAGTGCCATTAATTCACCCATCTTACTTTTCCTCCTTCGCTGCAGCTTCTTCTTTTGCTGTTACATGTTGTTTATAAGCACCAACAGCAGCGGCTAAAACCGCAAATGTAATGAAGGCTCCAACACTAGATCCAAAGATACTCACTGTGAAGTCTTCGGGAATAATGTGTAAGTTTAACCAAACTTGCGCTTCGTTAAATGGGTTTACCACTTTGATTCCACCTGTTGAAATCAATTCACGAATAAATGACATCGCTAGTACTGCTAGAGTATATCCTAAACCCATTCCTAAACCATCAAGAGCTGAATCTAAAACGCCGTTTTTACTTGCGAAAGCTTCTGCACGACCCAAGATAATGCAGTTAACTACAATCAACGGAATGAATACACCTAAGCTTGTATTTAAACTTGGCGCATAGGCTTGAATCAACATTTGAATGATTTTTACCAATGTGGCGATGATGACAATATAAACAGGAATACGAATTTCATCTGGCGTAATTTTACGAACACATGAAATAATCACGTTGGACATGATCAATACGATAATAACACTAACACCCATACCAATCGCATTGTTTACAGTTGTAGTAATGGCTAGTGTTGAACAAATTCCTAAGAACAATGAGAATACTGGGTTATCTTTAATTAAACCCGCTTTAAAGTTTTCAAAACGATTCATCTAGATAACCTCCTTACTTTAATGTATCGACAAGTTTTGCCGCTTCATGAATACCACTAACAACAGGTCCAGAAGAAACAGTCGCACCAGAAATTGTATCCAATTCACCAGTCGCATCTTTACCTTCTAGAGATTTTTTAAATGGAGCTTCTGTTACTTGTGATCCTAAACCTTTTGTATCGCCATTGCTGATGGCATTGTATTTGTCGATTTTCTTACTATCTTTATCAATAGAAACTAAGAATACAGTTCCTTCTTTATATCCACTTACACTCATGTTGAAGATATAACGTTTTTATATTCATAAACCTTTTTGAACCGTTTTAGAATCCAATTTTGCATCTACCAATTAAAATCATTGGCGTTCGCATCTGGATACATAGCTAATAATGATTCTTTTTCTTGTTTTTCGTTATTTGCAGCAATAACAGGGGCCGTCATCTGATTCGCAAATGCCAAGGCACCACCGGCAACGGCTGAAACAATCGCCAAGAATAAACCTAAATGTACGATCTTGTTCATAGCGTTACCTCCACTGTTTCAACAACAGCTGCAGTTTCAGGAACCGTATCTACCTTTTGAATAGAGCTTGCTGCATAGAAACTGATTGCTAAACCAATCAAAGCTAGACATGCACAAACAATTCTTGATTTTTTTACCAAATCCAATTGTTTTCCATCGAAGCAAGATTCGATCCAAGGCGTAAACATATTCATCAATAAGATGGAATATAAACATCCTTCTGGAAGATTTGCTTTTAAACGAACTAAAGTTGTTAAAATTGCTGCACCCATCGCAAATACAACACGACCACTTGCACTTGTTGGACTTGTGACTGGATCTGTCAACATAAATATAGCACCAAAAATAACACCACCAGTTAGTAGGTGCAATAATGGATACCAGATAATAGCTGGAATTCCATGGTATGAATCAATGCCTGTAATAGCCGCTACAACAACTGTTAACACAAAGATTGTTCCTAAATATACAGCTGGAACTCTCCAATCAATAATTTGACGAACCGCAAGTACTACACCAATAATCAAAATCAAGATTGAGAATGTTTCACCAATAGATCCAGGATATGTTCCTAAAGCTAGACCTGCAAAGCCTCCATATTGAGACAAGAATGAATCCAATACAGCCGCATTGCTTGGTAACCAATGATAAGTGCTCGCAATCACTGTTGTTGGTGTTGCTTGTGAAATTAGACCTACACTAACACCTGTAAAAGCTTGTAGAATCACAGCACGTCCTACAGCTGCAGGGTTAAAGATGTTTTGCCCAAAACCACCAAATAATAATTTTGCAAGTACAATTGCGAATACTGTCGCAATAATAACTGCATAACAAGACATATTCACAGGTACCATCAAAGTTAAAATGATAGCTGTTACCCATCCAAATGAGCTCTTTAAGAAAGTTTTAACATCTTTCTTCATAATCTTTGCGAAAATGGATTCGCAAACGAATGTAGTAATTAAAGAACAAGCTAATAAAAGAACACAATGTAAAGCAGCACTAGCTCCCCATGCAGAGGCATAGTAAATAACGGCTGCTGCAAACACAACAAGTAAACTTAAAGATAATTCTTTCATGATACGTTGTGTTGACAAGTTATTCTTAATGCTTGGACTTACATGAAAAGTAAATTTCATTTGAATCCTCCCTACTTTTTCTTAAGCATAACAATACGTTTTGCCTTACGAACATTTTCAGTTACATCAATATGAGATGGACAAATATATGTACACATTCCACATTCGATACAACTCATAACGCCACGTTTTGACATTTCGTCAACGTCATTGGCTTTCAATGCAGCTGTAATTCTTACTGGCTGTAAACCACTTGGACAATGATCACTACATTTACCGCAACGTAAACATGCGATCGCATCATCGTTTGCAGCTGGAAGTACAGTTAATGCATTCATAGCACGATCAACGACAAACATATCATTGACAATGGTTTTACCCATCATAGGTCCACCTGAAATCAAGCGGACAGTATCTTGTGTATATCCGCCACAAGCTTCGATAATTTCACTAACAGGCATACCAACAGGTACACATACGTTGTGAGGATCTTTTACACATTCCCCACTAACCGTTAGATTCTTTTGTGTGATGGCTTCTCCTTTTTCAAAGGCTTTCGCAATCGCGATGGCACTTGAAGCATTTCCGATGATAGCACCCGCTTCAGCAGGTAATCCACCATATTCTTTATGTAATACTTCACGCACTAAAACACGTTCCCAACCCATTGGATACACATCAGGAACTGGACGAACCTCAACACCAGCCGCATCTGTCAATACAGATTTCACTTTTTCAATTAAATCTGGGTGAGACTCTTTAATACAAATGTAAACCGTTTTAGCTTCAGCCATTTTCTTCATGATTTTTGCACCGGTAACTAAATCTTTGGCATCATCCATGACAGATCGGTAATCGGCTGTGATATATGGTTCACACTCTACGGCATTGATCAAAACATAATCAACTCCATCTGGCTTCATATATTTTACATAGGTTGGGAAACCAGCTCCACCTAAACCAACAATACCTGCATTCTTTACAAAATCAACACACGCTTCACGAGTAGCACTTTGCCAGTCTAATGGCGCAAAAGATTGAACTTTGGTTTGTTTAAAATCGCATTCAATCACCATGTGATTTTGTGGACGCAAAGAATTGTGCATACGCTTAACAATTCCTTTGTAAGTTCCAGAAACACTTGAATAAATTGGCACATAAAAACCTGACTTTGTTTCAGCCAGTTTTGTTCCAACGGATACAGTATCTCCCTCTTCAACAAGAATATCAAAGTCTAAAGTACGTCCTGCAACCAAAGGAATATAGACTTCCTTTTTAGGCATAAGATGTAATAATTCAGACTTTTCTGTCAATTCTTTTTTACCAGGGATATGCTGTCTCATTGGTCCTAAAAATAGTGACATATAAATCCTACCTCCCATTTACACTTTTTAATCATAGGCCTTTTTTTTCACAAGTTCAAGAATTTTTTGACAATTTCCCACAATTCAAATATATACTGACATTTACATTAAATTCATTTCATCCTATAATACTTTTATGCAAAAAAATAAATCCATTCTATCCTGGCTGGTTATATCCGTATGCTTTCTCATCTTTATTAGTTCCGTTATATTCTTTGTTCAAAATAAAGGTAATGAAACAACAGAAAACCTAAACGTTACATTAACAGATGTTGGCTTTGACACGCCCATTACACTTAATTGCTCATGTTCACAAGCCAATTTTGCCAAGTATACAAAGATTGTAAGAAAGACATTTAAAGAAAACAATAAACGCTTTGACCAGTACCACGCCTATAAAAATATGAATAACCTATATACATTAAATCATGAAGCTTATAATCATCCGATTCAAATGGATGAAACCTTTATAGATTGTTTAAAACTAGCCATGCAGATGCAGTCTGAAAACTCACAATTTGATATCAGCCAAGGCGCACTTTTAAATCTATGGCATGAGGCTAGAGAAAACACACAAATCCCTCCAAGTGATGACAAGATTCAAGAAGCTTTAAATCATATTGACTTAGATAAAATTCAAATATCTGGTCATGAAGTATCTTACTTAGATCCAGAACTATCCATCGATCTTGGTGCCATTGCCAAAGGATATACGGCTCAACTTGCCAAAGAAGCATTAAATAAAGCTGGTCTAACCAATGGATATATCAATGCGGGAGGTAATGTTGTCTTACTTGGTGAAAAAGAAGATGGCACAAATTGGAAGATTGGTATTCAAAGTCCAGATGCAAGTGATGCCCTAGTTCAATATTCAACAAAAAAAGCCACTTGTTTAGTTACAAGTGGAGATTACCAAAGATATTTTACATATAAGAATAAAAAATATTCCCATATCATTGATCCTAAAACCGGTTATCCTGCAAACTATGTTCGAAGTGTAACTGTCATCACAAAAGATTCAGGCAAGGCCGACGCCTTAAGTACAACATTGTTCTGTATGAGCGTGGAAGATGGAAAGAAATATTTATCCACACTGGATTATGATGTACAAGCCATATGGATCGTAGATAAAGATAGTGATGTTTCATCGGATTTAGAAACAAAAGATTATAAAATAATCACAACTGATAAAATAAAAAACAGAGTAACTCTTGTCAATTAGAGTTACTCTTTTCATTTACATATTAGTCATGTAATACGTGGTTACAACGATCACACAATCCATCTTCATTATCAGATTCAGTATAGTTCCAGCAACGAGGACATACATGACCTGTAGCCTTCTCTACTTGTACCTGACAAACTTCAAATTGTTCTAATTCATCTGTTGTGAATGTGACTTTAGATACAATAAACCATTGTGCTGCATTACTTAATACACGATCCATGATTTCTTTTTGTGCATCACTTACATGTAATACGACATGCGCTTCTAATGATTTACCAATTAAACCTTGAGCACGAGCATTTTCTAATGCTTTGAAGACATCCTTACGAACTTTGAATAATTCTTCCATATCCGCTTTAATCTTTTCAACATCAAAATCCAATTCTAGATCTTTAAATGTCGTTAAGTGAATACTTTCTGCATCAAAGTGCATATAGTCATTGACTTCTTCACAAGTATGAGCCAAGATTGGAGCCCATAATTTAGTCATCACTTCAACGGCATTATAAAGTACAGTTTGAACTTGACGACGACTGGTGCATCTTCTTTTTCAATATAAAGAATGTCCTTTGTGTAATCTAAGTAGTAAGCGGATAATTCATTCGTCATTAAGTTTGTCAAATATGTAACAACATCGGAGAAACGATATTCATTATAAGCTTTTCTACAGAAATCTACGGCATCTTTTAATTCAGTTAAAATATATTGATCCAATTCACTTAATTCATTGAAGTTTACACAATCTTTTGCAGTAAATTTTTGATCATCTAAGTTTGCCATTAAGAAACGCAATGTATTACGTACTTTACGATAGTTTTCACTGACTTGTTTCAAGATCTTTTGACCCATTGAAACATCCGCTTGATAGTCTACACTACAAGCCCATAAACGTAAGATATCGGCACCATATTTCTTTGTGATTTCACTAGGAGCTACGGCATTCCATTGTGATTTAGACATCTTAACGCCCTTTTCATCCATAACGAAACCATGTGATAAAACTTGTTTGTATGGAGCTTTACCATGAACAGCAGTACCAACAATCAAACTAGAGTTGAACCATCCACGATATTGGTCACTACCTTCAAAATATAAGTCAGCAGGATAACCTAAGCCACGATCCATCATAGCGCCTGTATGACTTGATCCTGAGTCAAACCAAACATCCATAGTATCTGTTTCTTTACGGAAGATACCATTTGGTGAATGTTCATTTGTATATCCTTCTGGTAATAAATCTTTAACATCTCTTTCAAACCAAACGTTTGATCCATATTCACCAACTAATTTGGCTACATGATCAAAAATAGCTTGATCCATAATTGGAGTATCGTCTTCTCCATAAATAATAGGAATTGGAACACCCCAAGCACGTTGACGAGAAATACACCAGTCATTACGATCGGCGATCATATTGTGCATACGTTGTTCACCCCAAGCAGGTACCCAAGATACAGAGTGAATTTGTTCTAACAGTTCATCACGAATTTGATCAATTGACGCAAACCATTGTGTTGTAGCACGGAAAATAATAGGTTTTTTAGTACGCCAGTCATGTGGATAAGAGTGGGTAATAAATTGAAGTTTTAATAATACACCCAATTCATCTAATTTTTGAGTGACTGTCTTGTTGGCATCTTCCACATATTGGCCGGCAAGCCATTCACCAACATCATCCATCATACATCCTTGTGCATCAACGTTACAATATACTGGTAAACCATATTTCATACCAATGTTAAAGTCATCCACACCAAATCCAGGTGCTGTATGAACACATCCAGTACCAGCATCGGCTGTTACGTGATCTCCACACATCAATAAACTTTCTCTTTCTGGATACAATGGGTGTGTACATGTAATATATTCGAATTCTTTACCTTTGAAAGTCTTTAAAACATCACGTTTTTCAACTTCAAACTTATCACATAATTCTTCAACCATGCTTGATAGCATAATCAATTTTCCCTTTTCTGTATCCACTAATGAATAGTCAAAATCAGGATTTACACTAATTCCTAAGTTTGCAGGAATTGTCCAAGGTGTTGTTGTCCAAATCACAAAGTTGCAGTCTGTATCCAATACACCTTTTCCGTCTTTAACGGCAAATTTAACATAAATAGTTGGACTCTTTACATCTTTATATTCAACTTCAGCTTCCGCCAATGCAGACTCGCTACTTGGTGACCAATATACTGGTTTTAATCCTTTGTAGATCAAGCCTTTCATAGCCATCTTTCCAAAGATTTCGATCTGGTGTTTTTCAAAACCCTTTTGAAGTGTGATATATGGATGATCATAATCTCCAATCGATCCTAAGCTTAAGAATCCAGCTTTTTGATTGGCTACTTGTTTTAAAGCATAGTCGTAACAGATTTTTCTAAATTCAGCAATTCCCATTTTCTTACGGTCATACCCTAATTTAGTCACAGCTGTTTCAATTGGTAAACCATGTGTATCCCATCCTGGAATATATGGTGTGTTGTATCCTTCCATAAAGTGAGATTTTACAATGACATCTTTTAATACCTTATTTAAGGCATGTCCCAAGTGGATGTCACCATTTGCGTAAGGAGGACCATCATGTAATACAAATGATTCAGCTCCTTTTCTTCTTTCTAACATCTTTTCATACAATTTTTCGTCTTGCCAGCGCTTCTGGAAACCAGGCTCTTTTTTAGTCAAATTTCCACGCATTTCAAATGCCGTTTTAGGCATATGAAGAGTTTCTTTGTAGTCCATACTTTATCTCCTTTTCCAAATAAAAAAAACGTCCTTTTAAAAGGACGTAATAAACACGCGGTACCACCTTAATTCATAGTTTTCACTATGCACTTTCATGAGATAACGGCTCAACCGGATCAAACTACTATCATTTCGTAAGATCAGCTCAAAAGGGATACCTTAATTCTTATTCATACAATGTTTCACCAAAACTCATTGCTCTCTACAATCCTAACGAATAAAGGCGTGTCTTTATCTTAGCTAAATATATTGATCAAAGTTCAAAACAAGTCTTCCCTTTTTTGTTGTAGAAACCACTTCTTTAAACTGGAATCGACCTGTCTTTCTGATTGACACGAAATCATTATTGCACAATTGTAAATTTTGTTCAAGTACCACATCATTAACTTTCACAAATCCTGCATGAATCTTTTTTAACGCTTCACTTCTAGAACAATGTGACAATTGCGCAACTACACTATCTAAACGTAAACTGCTGCACATAATATGAATTTCTTTTTTGTTATTTTCCGTAATGATGTAGTCTAAACACTCTTCAAAATGCACTGTACACTTACCAATCTGCGTACAATTGTCAATGATATATTTTGAAATCTTTTCTTTACAAAAGATATATAGATCCTCTTTTTGCACGATCAAATCCCCAATGACACTTCTTTCAATGCCAGAGTGCATTAAACATCCTAAAAGATCAGAGTGGGTTAATGTTTTAAATTTTGAATTGTATGTGGCATGAAGACAAACGCAATCACTAAAGCCCTCATACCCTTCAGGTATAAAGCAAGCGATCTTTCGCTGTGCTTGATCATAACCACCATCAAAAACAAGACATATATTTTTGGGCACCATGCTTTGAAGAATGCTCTGTTCAGAAATCGATAAAAAATAGGTCATGATCGGCCTATTTTGTTTTTGAAAGATACGAATTTGATCTTTCATCTGCGAAATAAACACCTCATGACCTACCATAAATGAGCTCATTAAAAGTAATTATTAGTCTTCATCTTCGAAGTCGTCTGGACTTCCTAATGAAATAGTTCCTTGTACACCAATTTCAGCTGGAGAACATAAAATTACGTTCTGACCGATTTTCTGAATCTTTCCATCAAGCGCATAAACAACACCTGTTAAGAAATCAATTGTACGTTGTGCATAATCACGATCTAGCTTGTGTAAGTTAACTACTACAGCACGACCTTCTTTTAAGCGTTGTCCTACTTCTTCAGCTTCTCCAAAGCTTCTTGGTTCAAACAATACCATTTTTGTATTTGAATTCAAAGAAGTTGCGTTCGTACGAGTTTTTGGTCTCTCATAACGACTTTGAGGTTCTACTTCTTCTACCTTTTCAGCTTGTGGTGCTTCTTGATAATCATCATCTTCTTCGATTGGAGCAACGAAGTCTTTTACTTTATCCATAAATCCCATGGGAAAAACCTCCTTAACGAACATAATTATAGCACAAAGAATAACTTATTCAAACTTATATTATTTTTTTTCTTTCCGAACAAAAGACATGCCATTTTGACATGTCTTTCACGCGTTTATTCTGTTTCAATCAAGCCGTAACCACCATCGTGACGTTTGTAGCAAACGGCAATCTTATTTGTTTCATCATCTGTATAAATGAAGAAATCGTGTCCTAATAATTCCATTTTCATGATAGCTTCATCTAAGCTCATTTCCTTTGGGACGATAGATTTAGTACGAACAACTTCGTCATCATCTACATCTTCATCATTAAATAATTCATGATCCAAGAAAGCTTCGGCAAGTGATTCTTTATTTTTACGTGTTAAACGTGTTTTTGTTCTACGAATTTGATCTTCCAATTTATCTACAGCACGATCAATAGCTGCATATAAATCGTCATCTACAACCTCGGCACGTAGAATCGCATAACGTGTTGGGATTGTAACTTCAATTTTTTGTTTTGTCGGATATGTACGAACCAAGACATTGGCTACATCATCCTCTCCGATAATGAAGTACTTTGTTAAAACATCCAATTTCTTATTAATTTTTTCTGAGATTCCCTGAGTTACTGTGATGTTTTTTCCTACAATATTGACTTTCATATTATGTACCTCCTATATGATTTGTATTGCTACTTAGATTATAGCACGTTTATTTTGTTTTACACTTTTCGACAAGAAATGACAAAAATATAACCAGTTTTGCCAAGGAGGTTGACAAGATAAAATGTAACTATTTTCAGAAAATAACTTGCATATTTTCATTACATGAGCTATAGTATAGCCAGGTGATTAACATGAACATTCAATCTACATATTTTTACTTTTACTTTAGATAGCCCTAATTAAACCAATCAAAACTGAATGGTATTTTAATTAGGGCTTTTAAGCATTAACAATTTTACTGTTAATGCTTTTTTGTTACTCACAAATGGAAAGAAGGATATTATTATGATTATTACTTTAAAGAAAAATGCACCCGGGAGTTTGACACCCCTTTTCACAATTGATCTTAAACATAGCGCTTAAACTAGCGCTTTTCTTTTACTTTTTTTGTCAAATTATTTGTTTTTGTATATCGTATTATCTCGTATTCTGTGATATAATTGTATTAGGTGATATTTATGCGTGTTACAACTACTAAATCTAAATCAGATGAATCTTTTTATATCAATTATGCTTTCATCAACGAAAAAGGAAAAAGCACTTCGAGAATCTACAAGAAGCTCGGTAAACTTTCTGAACTTTCTAAAGAACTGAATACAGACAGAGATGGTGTTATGGCCTGGGCAAAGGAACAGGCTCGTATAGAAACTGAAAAATATAAAAAGGAAAATGAATCAGTTTCTATCGCTCTTAATCCAAATATTCCAATCAAGAAGGATCAGCAGAACACTTTCAATTGTGGTTATCTTTTTCTACAAAGCATTTATTATTCTCTACATTTGGATAATATCTGCAGAAACATCAAAAACAGACATGATTACGAATACGATTTGAACGCAATTCTTTCCGATCTGATATATGCTCGTTTTTTAAACCCAACGAGTAAGTTAAGTTCATTTAAGTATTGTCATTCGCTTCTTGAACAACCTACTTATCATTTACACGATATCTACAGAGCATTAACTGTTCTAGCTGAAGAGAGTGACTATATTCAGGCAGAGCTTTACAGAAATTCAAACTACATCCATAAAAGAAATACACGCGTTCTTTATTATGACTGTACAAATTATTATTTCGAAATCGAACAGGAACGTGGAGATGCCAAGTACGGTAAAAACAAAGAAAACAAACCAAATCCAATAGTAGGTATGGGATTATTTATGGATGCCGACGGATTCCCTTTATCATTTGATCTGTTTCCTGGGAACCAAAATGAACAGCTGACATTAAAAGACCATGAACATAAAGTCATCAATGATTTTCAATGTTCTCAATTCGTTTATTGTTCTGATAGTGGACTTGGTTCTAAGAAAAACCGTCTTTTGAACACAACAGGCGGAAGAGCTTACGTGATTACACAATCTCTTAAAAAACTAAAAAAAGATGTTCGAGAAACAGCTTTATCTACATCACAATACAGAAAGATTGGTTCCAACAAATTCATTGATTTGAATGACCTAGACGAAGAAGATCCAGAAGTTTTTAATTCTATCTACTACAAAGAAATTCCATATGACAGTAACGAGCTTTCTGAAACTTTAATTGTGACTTATTCGCCTAAATACAGAAAATATCAAGCATCTATACGTCAGAATCAAATACAAAGAGCTCAAAAAATGATTACAGATAGCGGCAAGCAAAAAAAGAATCGTAAAAATCCTAACGATCCCGCTAGATTTCTTAAAAAACAGTCCTTCACGGACAATGGTGAATTAGCTGAAGATGAAATCTGGCAAATCGACCAAGAAGTTATTGAAAAAGAAGCAATGTATGATGGATTTTATGCCGTTGTTACAAATCTTGATGATGATGTTCAAGATATAATAGCCATCAACAAAAGAAGATGGCAGATTGAAGAATGTTTTAGAATTCTAAAATCAGATTTCGATGCCAGACCCGTTTATTTAAGAGACGATGATAGGATCAAAGCTCATTTTCTTATTTGTTTCATGGCCTTATTATTCTTCCGAATTCTAGAAAACAAACTAGAATATAAATATACAGCAGACAAAATTGTGGACACCATGAGAAAGATGAATCTTACATTATTAGAAGGATATGGATACATCCCATCCTATACAAGAACAGATATTACAGATGATCTTCATAAATTGTTTGGATTCAGAACAGATTACCAAATAACAAAAAAACAGAAAATGAGAAACATCATACATCAAACAAAAGATAAGAAAAAAATACTATAATCCGCAACAACGCAAAAAAGTGGCTCAATGCCTTTATACTAGGGCTTTGGACCACTTTATTTCTTTTCTAGCTGTCAAAGACAGGATTTTAACACAAAATTTATGGTAAACTAAATAAGGTGATTAAAATGGCAACATTGACAAAGAATATGACAAAAGAAGAGATCTTTCAATTAAAAAATCGATTATCTCCTTTTATATTAAAAGAAAGTACACCACAGTATACGTACTATCAAATCAAAACGAAAGAATGTTCGATTACGGCATATACAAGCGGTAAAGTTGTATTTCAGGGAGCCGATCTTTCTTGGTTAGAACCGAAACCAACGCATAGTGAAGCACAAGATCAAGCGGGCAGCGATGAAGTGGGTACTGGTGATTATTTTGGTCCAGTTGTAGTGGCTAGCTGCATTGTCACAAAAGAGGCTCGCAAAAAACTTGCACATCTTGGCATTCAAGATTCAAAGCAGGTGGATGATGTAAAGATTCGTAAGCTTGCACCTATCATTAAAGAAGTGTGTCCACATAGTATTTTGATTGTTCCCAATTCAAAATATAATGACATGCATGATACTTGTAATATGGTGGATATGAAGTGTCGCCTGCATAACCAGGCTTATGTAAATTTGGTACATAAAGGATATACGCTTCCTAAGCAGATCGTTATTGATCAGTTTGTGCAAGAAAAAAGTTACTATCGCTACTTACAAGGCTTTCCTGAAGTCATTCGGGGTATCACATTTGAGACCAAGGCCGAAAACAAATACCTGGCAGTAGCTTGTGCGAGTATTCTGGCAAGAAATGCCTTTCTAGAAACGTGGGATCTTATGGAAGGAAAATATGATTTCAAATTTGAGAAGGGTGCCGGAAGCAAGGTGGATGTGTGTGGCAAGAAATTCGTACAAAAATTTGGAAAAGAAAAGCTTTACCAAGTGGCAAAGCTTCATTTCAAAAACACACAGAAGATTGGAGTTTAATTTCCAATCTTTTTTATCGTCTTCTTCGATCATTTTCAGCTAAAGAATAATAACGCTTTTTATCTTCATACATTTTTTGATCGGCTTCTTGTAAAGTTTCAGATAGATTTGGACAAGTTTCTTTCCATACACAACCTGTCGCAACACTGATTTCTAGTTCCTTCATTCGTTTCAATAATTTTGCATATTGATCAAAGAATAAGAGTTCGGATACATCTTGTTCAATGACGACAAACTCATCTCCACCTACACGATAGGAATTATCTAAGAAGATTTCTTGTAGAGCATATGATGCAGTAATAATGAGTGTATCTCCTGCGATATGTCCCATTTTATCATTGATTTCTTTAAGTCCATTTAAATCTAAGTAAATAACACCTAAAGAATGGAGTTCTTTGTTTCTATTTTGTTCTATATATTCATTAAAGTGATTGCGGTTTTGTGCATAAGTTAAAGAATCTACATAACTTAAATTCTTTAATTTTGTCTTCTCTTTTTCTCTTTCCATAGCCGTTTTAATAAAGAAACATAAAGATTCTAAGAAATCTTTTTGGTAGTAATTCTGTTTTGGATTGTCTACCGCAAAAACACCTTTGATTTGTTTATGATCCATAAACGGTACAACTATAATACTATGAATCTTTTGTTGCATAAAAGTCGCATAAATTGGACTTGTAGAAGGTATTTCATGAGTCACATCTTCTATATAATAAGATTTTTGATTTTCAAAGAATTGATTGATTAAATCTGTATGTTCTAAACATAGTCGAACCATATTTTCAATGTGAATATCATCATGTCGTTTTCCATATTCAAAGATGCCATTTACCTTTTTATTGTCCATATCCAAATCTAATACGTAACACCTTTCAGCTTGATAGAACTCACAAATAATTTGTAGGATTTCATCAATGGTACTTTCTTTATATAAATCATTCGATAATTTTCGAACACATTGAATTAATGTATTGGATACATTTAAATCTTCCGTGAGTTCATTCGATTTTTTAGAAATTCTGCGAACTTTTGTGATATAGAATCCACAATACAATAAGAGAATCAAAATTTCACAGATGACCATGACCATATAATTCTTTTTCAGTGTTAAAGCACTCGCAAAAGCAGCCTCTTCATTTACCGTAACTAACAGTTCCCAGTTGCATACTCCAACTGGTCTATAAACAAGATATTTCTTTTCGCCATTTTTTTCAAAAGCGACAACACCAGATTTTAAAGAATGAATTTGTTTCAAAACATTCTTTTTTGGCGACAATAATTTAAAATCCGTATCTGAAGCAATATTATCAATATTCATATCTTGATTATCCATCACAACCTGTCCATCAGTTGTATCAATAATTAAGTTGTGTGTCTTTCCATTCAATATTTTTGTATAAAACTGATCATCCATTGTGTCACATTGAATTACACCTACTAAATAAGCGACTACCGTTTCATTTTGTAGAATAGGCACGTAATAATTCTCACTTCGTTTATTTGTCAAAGTATCTGTATGAACTAGATCCATATATTCCGCAGCTGAATTTAATACTAAAAATTCATTGGTGTAAATTTGTTGCACCTCATCATGCATTGTATATAACGTATTATTCTTCATCAACAAATCAACACGTTCAAATAAAGATACATCTTCAAAAGTACTCAGTCGAGCTTTATATTCTTCATACGTAGGTAAATGGTCTTCATTTGAGAAATCTTTTCCAATCAAGCGTAAATAATTCAAATCATCATTCACACGATTTTTAATACTTTGAACCATGGTTTCACTCGCATTTTCTAACCGGTTAAAACATTCCTCTTCTTCTTGTCTTAAACTAATATTGTATGTTGCGACAGTCAATGACAGTATCAAGACCATAACTACAAGCGTAGGCATTAACTGCGTTAATTGTTTTTTCATAACTGTTTCCTTTACATTCACTATTAATTATAAACCTTATGAACGAATGTTTACAACAAGAAAAATAACCAACACCAAAAAGAAAATAACCAACACCAAAAAGGAGTAGCACTAGGCTACCCCTTTGTGTGATTATTGACTTTCATTAAGCTTGTTGTGTCTGTTCGTCTTCATCATCGTTATCAACGTTTTTCCATTTACGTCCTACGAAGAATACTACGATTTGTACGAATCCAATAACAACCATCCAAATTGTCCATTGATCTGTCCAAGTCCAACGAAGACTTAAGTCTTCTGTTACTAGGAAGAATACAACAGATAGGATTGCGATTAGAACTGCAAGTACGCGAGTGAATGCACCACGTTTCTTTTCTTGTTCGTTAGATTCATAATCGTTATTTGTTTGTTGTTTTGTTTCATCATCATCTTCTTCGTCATCTTCAGATTTATGACGTTTAGAAATCAACAATAATAATCCGAATAATACGGTTACGATTGCACAAATCAAGTTGATTAATGCCCAGAATTTCTCTGGTCTAGCCTTAGGCGTCTTTTCCTTTTCAACCTTTTCTTCCTTAGGCTCAGCTTAGGAGTCTTTTCCTTCTTAACTTTCTCTTGTGGAGTTAAAGCAGGAACTACTTGTTGAATGTATCGAGGTGTTGCTGGAGGAGGACTTACTGGAGTTGGTGAAGTTGGTGGAGTTACAGGAGCCGGAGCTGCTGTAATTGTTAATGTACCAACAACCTTAGTAATATCGTAGTTAGAAGCTAATGTCTTTTCATTTAATTTGTATTCGAATGCGTTAGCACTATTTCCAACACTTGTTTGAGTTCCAGTTACCTCATAAGAAGCACCTTCACCTTCTACGAATCCATCACCACTGACTGTGATAGAAGTATTCGTCAATGCTTGACCATCATAAGTCTTACTTACAGTTGCACTTGTCAATGTTACTAAACGCTTAGTAATCTTATAAGTTTTAGTGAATGATCCACTGTAGTTACCTAATCCAGAAACCTTAATAGTTACTGTACCAGCATTTACTAAATCATCACTATATACTACTGTGTAATCCTTATTTGCGATTAAATCTTTACCAGTCTTAGTATCTTTAACCGTTAATACTTCTCTGTGTTCTTGACCATCATACTTAGAATCTTTTGGATCACTTACCGTAATACCTGTCTTCTTATCATCTGGAGTATCAGGATCATCAGGAATAATTGACTTAGGTGTTACTGTTAAATCACCGATAGATTCTTTGGCAAGCTTATAGTTTGTCTGAATAGCTGATCCATTCCACTTCAAGCTATACGTATTCTTTGAAGTACCTTCAACAGTTCGACTACCCGTTGTAGTAAATTCTACTGTTTCACCAGAAACAATACCCTCAATCTTACCACCAGCTGTTAATGCAGTTCCATCATAAACCTTCTTTGCAGATTCAGTTGTTACTGTATAAGCCTTAGGTGTGATTTCGTATGTTCTTGTTACTGTTCCCGTGTAGTTTCCAATACCACTAATCGTTACTGTGATTGTTCCAGTTACATTTCTGAAATCAGATGTTGAGTACGCTACTTCGTAATCAGTACCTTCAACCAATGCATTTCCTTCTTTATCTGCAACTGCAGGAGACCACTTGTGTTCCTTACCATCATATACTTTGTTACTTGGCTTATTGATTGTAACACCACTGTAATTTGGATTTGGATTGTCTGGATCTTTACCTGGATCGATTGTCTGTTCAGTTACTGTTAATGTTCCAATAGAATCTTCTTTTAACTTGTAGTTTTTACTTGAAGCTTTCTTCCACTCTAATTCATAAGTGTTAGGACTATTTCCAACATCTGTCTGACTTCCCGTTGTATGAACAACAACCACTTCACCATCCACGATACCTTCAATCTTACCACCAGCTGTTAATGCAGTTCCATCATAAACCTTCTTTGCAGATTCAGTTGTTACTGTATATTCTTTTGGTGTGATCTTATAAGTCTTAGTAAATTCACCAGTATAGTTTCCGATACCTTTAACATTTATTTCAACTGTACCAACATTGATTACATCACTACTATATGTCAATGTGTAATCAGTATCTCTAACTAATGCTGCACCAGTCTTAGTATCTGTTACTGTTAAAGGATTTACATGTGGTAAACCATCATAGATTGAGTCTTCAGGATTTGTGACTTCAATACCAGTCTTCTTTTCATCTGGAGTATTCGGTCCATCAGGAATGATTGACTTAGGATTAATTACTAATGATCCATCATTTACTACAAACGTTACAGAACTGTAGTTCGTATTGTTATTTGTGAAATCACTTACCTTCAATCCCATTGGATACGTATTGGCTGCAGTCGCTTTCACTTCAGCATTTCCATTGAATGTGAAATCTGCTTCTGCATACGTACTGCCTTCAGTAATGGATACATCATATCCGCTCACTGTCTTTTCAGTTCCATCATAATCATATGTTTTTTTATGACCCGTAATGACTACGATCACTTGTCCATCTTGAGTTGTGATATATAATTTACCAAACTTAACTTCGATGTTGTAGTTAGAAGCCTTAGTATCATCGTTCAACTTGTAAGTAAATTCATTGTCACTATCACCAACGTTTGTCTGAGAACCAGTTACATTGTAAGATGCACCCTCTAATTTAGCGAATCCATCACCACCAATTGTTATATTACTGTTTGTTAATGGAGTCTTATCATAAACCTTAGAATCAGTTGCACTTGTCAATGTTACATTACGCTTAGTGATTTGATATTCTACATTATGACTACCTGTGTAGTTTCCAACACCAGTAATCGTTACTTTTACTGTACCAGCATTTGTAGTATCACCCTTATAAGATAATGTGTAATCTGTACCTTCAACTAACGTTGCACCCGTCTTAGTATCTTTGACTACCGGTCTATTTTCATGAACGTCACCATCATACTTAGAATCAGCAGGTTTTGTTACTTCAATACCAGTCTTCTTTTCATCTGGAGTATTCGGACCATCAGGAATGATTGACTTAGGATCAATCTTTAACCAACCATCATGAACTACGAATGTTACATTTGTGAAGTTAGCACTTGTATTACTGAACTGAGCAGCTTTTAATCCCATATAAGACGTTCCAGCAACTATTCTACTTACTACTGCAGTACCTGTGAAACTAATAGCTGTATCAGAATATAGTTTATTCGAAATTTTTGTGACATCATAACCACTAACTGAATGAACTTGTCCATCATAAGTGACTGTATCTGTATGTCCAGTAATTTCTACTTTAACTTCTGTCTTCACAGCTTCTACTGTTAATGTACCGTTTGCAGTTGTAATTGCATAGTTAGAAGCTAACGTTCCTTCATTCAATGCATAAGTGAATGTATTTTCACTTGAACCAGCATCTGTCTGAGTGCCAGTGTAACTATAAGTTGCACCTTCACCATCCGCAAATCCATCTTCACTTACTGTTACATCATGTTTAACTAATGGAGTTCCATCGTAAGTCTTAGAATCAGATTCACTCGTTAATTTAACTTTTCGTGGAGTGATTTGATATGTTACATCATGACTACCTGTGTAGTTTCCAATACCTGTAATCGTTACAGTTACTGTACCAACGTTTGTAGTATCACCCTTATAAGCTAATGTGTAATCTGTACCTTCAACTAAAGTTTTATCAGTCTTGTTATCTTTTACAGTCGGTTTATTTTCATGAACATTACCATCATACTTAGAATCAGCAGGTTTTGTTACTTCAATACCATTTGTATCACTAGGAATAATTGACTTAGGAGTAACTGTTAATAATCCAATGGAATCTGTTCCATGAGTATAGTTACTTACTGTTGCAGAACCATCCCAAGTTAAACTATAAGTATTGTTAGAAGAACCAACCTCAGTCTGACTACCAGTCATCTTCAATGTAACTGTTTCGCCATCTGCTAAGTTGTTAACTCTACCACCAGCTGTTAATGCAGTTCCATCATAAGGCTTTTCAGCACTGTCTGTTGTCACTGTATATTCTCTTGGAGTAATCTGATATTTCTTAGTAAATTCACCTGTATAGTTTCCAATACCTTTGACTTTTACTTTCACTGTTCCAACATTGACTACATCACCTACATATGTCAATGTGTAATCTTTGTTTTCTTCTAGTTCCTTACCAGTCTTAGTATCTGTTACTTTTAATGGATTTACATGTGGTAAACCATCATAGATTGAACCTTCAGGATCTGTGACTTCAATACCCGTCTTCTTTTCATCTGGAGTATCCGGTCCATCAGGAATGATTGACTTAGGATTAATTACTAATGATCCATCATTTACTACGAACGTTACAGAACTGTAGTTCGTATTGTTATTTGTGAAATCACTTACCTTTAATCCCATTGGATATGTATTAGCCTCAGTACCCTTAACTTCATCATTTCCACTGAATGTGAAATCTGCTTCTGTATAAGTACTACCCTGAGTAATCGATACATCATAACCTTTGACACTCTTTTCAGTTCCATCATATGGGAACGTTCCAGTACGACCAGTAATGACTACTGTAACTTCACTCGCTTCAGCTGTCACTATTAACTTACCATTATGAGTAGTAATATTGTAGTTTTTAGCCTTTGTATTTGACTTCAATGTATAAGTAAATTCATTATCACTTTCACCAACACTTGTCTGACTTCCAGTTACATTGTAAGTTGCACCTTCTTCTTTAACAAATCCATCACCTTCAACTGTTACGTTATGGTTTGTTAATGGATTCTTGTCATAAACCTTAGAATCTGTTGCACTTGTCAATGTTACATTACGCTCTGTAATCTTATAACTTACTTCTGTAGAACCATTATAGTTACCTTTACCCTTAATCGTAATTTTTACTGTACCAGCATTTGTTGTATCACCAGTATATGATAATTCGTAATCTACATTTTCTGTCAATACTTTACCCTGATCTTTTACTACCGGTTTAAGTTTCTGTTCATCACCATTGTACTTAGTATCTGCAGGACCAGTTACTTCCATACCATTTGTTTCACTAGGAACGATTGACTTAGGCGTAATCTTTAATAATCCATCTTCAATAACGAATGTTACATTTGTGAAGTTATGACTGTTATTTGTGAAATCTGATGCTTGTACATTCATTGGATATTCACCAACATTTGTACCTTAACCTCAGCCTTACCACTAAATGTGAAATCATCTTTTGTATAATGCTTATTGCTGATTGACTTAACATCATATCCAGTTACAGTCTTTTCAGTTCCATCATAGACATGTTCAGCACTATGTTCTGTAATAGTTACAGTTACTTCATCTGTTACTGGAATAACCTCTAAAGTACCTTCTTTTATTTCAATGACATAGTTCTTTTCTAATGTCTTTTCATTCAATGTATAAGTGAATGTATTCTTACTTGAACCTGTCTCTGTCTGACTTCCAGTTACATTATATGTAGCACCATCATCCTTAACAAATCCATCTTCACTTACTGTTACATCATGTTTAACTAATGGAGTTCCATCATAAGTCTTAGAATCAGATCCACTCGTTAATTTAACTGTTCGTGGAGTAATTTGATAATCAACTGTAGTTACTTGTGAATAGTTACCCTTACCAGTAATAGTTACTGTTACTGTACCAGCATTAATCACATCTTCGCTGTAAGATAATGTGTAATCCGTATTTTCTACTAACACTTTTTCACCATCTTTAACAGTTGGTTTATTCTTGTGTTCATTACCATCATACTGAGAATCAGCAGGTTTAGTCACCGTAATTTCTTGCGTATTGATTGATTTAGGTGTAATAACTAACTTACCAGCACGAGTCTTTACAACCACTTTATCCGTTACATCAACACCATCTTTTTCAACCTTAGCCGTTCCACCAAATACAGTGTTCGTATATTCACCAACATTTGTACCCTTAGTTACTGCCGTTAATCCAGATACTGTGTAACCATTCATTGTAGTTGATTCAAAACCATCTATTGACTGTTCAGCACCGTTATAAGTACGTGTACCACTATTCGCAACCAATGTGATTTCAGTCTTTTCAACCCAAACTGCATATAGAACATTTTCACCATTCGCATCAATATTGATTGTTTGTCCATCTGTATAAGTTGCATTTCCTGTTTTAGAATCAGCCCAACCTGCAAAGTAGTATTCTTTACCTTCCGCTACTGGAGCGCTAAAGCCTAATGAACCATGAGCTTCAATTTCTACTGCCTCATTATTCATGACATTAACTGTCTGAAGATTACCACGACCATTACCAGGATTATAAGTCAATGTTGTAGAAGTTTCTGCATTACCCCAAGTTGCCGTTAAGATAATCTGATTATCCTTATTCGCAATGTCCTTGTTTACTTCAAATGACTGTCCAGCTTATAAACGTTTCCATTTAACTGCCAACCTAAAAATTTCTTATCTGAAGTAGTCGTCGCATTACCAGCTACAGTAACCTTAGCTCCACCTGCATAGATATTACTATCGGTTGGAACTGTTGCATCCTTTTCAGTACCAGGATTATAAACAACTCTTAATTCACCTTTATACAACCATTTACCAACGATACTTGTATCTCTAGTAATTGTGTTATTCGTATTGAATACTTCAGAAGTAATATTTCCATTACCATCCGCATAATACCAACCCGCAAATGAATATTCATTGATTGTTGGAATACTTGGTAATACTGTACTAGCTACTGTACCAGCAGCTACATCTTCAGTCTTCTTTACTAATGCACCCTCTGGATTATTCAAGTTATAAGTTAACTTAACATCAGAAGCCGTCCACTTTGCGTATAACGTAACATTTTGAGCTGGCATCTTCTTGCCACTAAAATCAAATGCTTTACCTTCACAAAGTTCGTTTTCATACCATCCATCAAATACATAGTATTCTGGAAGTGAACTAGGTCTAGCAGGCGTATAGTTTTCACTTGAAATACTTTGTTCATATTTCTTAGAAACTGTCTTTTCTGGTTTACCATTGTTGATAAAATTTAGATTATAATCATTACGTGTATAGTAGAAACTAGCTCCTTCATATCTTTTACCAATTTTATCACTGACTTCCTCATTAAAAGTAAATCCCTTTAAAGGATATTGGTCTTCTTTAGTGATTCTAATACCACTGCCATACATTTTATCAGTATGATCTAATCTATATTTGATACCGCCTACAGTAATACTTGAATTTTCACCAGGAAGTATTTCTACATAATAAAATGCTTCACAATAACTATCTCCTGTTTGTGGGCCATAGAACTTCGCGCCACCTAATGGCATAGTATTAATATTTGCTTGATACGTTGAACCATTATCTTTAGTAGACCATGTTGAACTTCCATTCTTTGTTGGCCATTGTTTACTAATATCCTGACCATATTTTGCTGTAATTCTTAAATCCGTATATTCTTTTGATGATGTATACCAAGAAGAATAACTATAGAACTTAACATCATACATATTTCTCTTATAGTAAACACTAACGATTGTTGAGCCATCACCCTTGATTATCTTTTTAGTTACTGGCTGTGCTGTAAATCCATCATAAGATTTTGCCTTTGCATTTGCTTCTGTTCCAGTAAGACCAATTTTGTTTTCAGATTCATGGAATGAATATCCATCATCATCGGCATTTTCCCACCAGTGAATAACTGTATAGCTAACTTGTTTTGGTGTCCAATGAGCTTTTAAAGTCATCGGTTTAGTGATTTGTGTTCCATTCTCTACTTTTGTTGAACCATTGTACCAACCACCAAATGTATAACCTGGCTTTGTAGGTGTTGTTTGATCATTTAGAGAGATTTTGTCAAATACGAATTGAGAATCAATTGCGCTTCCACCATCAGAATCAAAAGTTACCCAATACCCTTCTTTAATAATCGCATATACATTTACAGAAGTACTTCCTTCTGGTACTGCAATACTATTTGCGATATTTGTAGTACCGTTCTGATCTGCTGCCCAACCAACTAATTTGTGAGTTGCGTCAACATCATAAGATACGTGTGAGTAATTATGATCCTTGTGGTCTGCAACCTTTTCTGTACGCATAATCTTTGTTCCTTCTGGATTATAGAAGTAAACATATAATGCGTCTTCGTATTTTGCAGTAATTGTACGAGTTTCAGTCTTAGTAATTGTCTGTACACCAAAACCATCAAACTTAGATCCATTTTCTTGCCATTCCACAAATGCTTTTCCAGCAATATCTGGAGCCGTTGGAGTAATCAATGTATCATCCGTTTTAACGATCTGTGTACTTACATTTTGTTCATTTGCAACAAAGTTAAATGTTGTCAATTCGACTTTCTTTTCACCCGTAATAACATAAATTGAGAAGTGATTTGCATCAAAGCTTTGTGTATTTGTAGCAACCTCAGTTACCGTACTTGCATCATCTGTAACATGGTAAACATTGACTTCTTCACCACCAACTGCTACATTTTCAAAGCTAACATTAACAATTCCGTTTGGTTGAATTTCGATACCATCTGCATTCACAATCGTAATATCCAGAGCTATAGCTGAATCAACCTCTTTATCCTTTTCCGTAACTGTTTCTTCAACAGCGTTCAAAATAGCTTTTCTTGTAACACGCTTAACGATTAATTGTGCACCACTAGGTAAAACACCTTCGGCCGCCGTTACATGAACGGTTACGTTTCCAGCTGTAGCACTCATATCAAATGCAGGATACTCTGGTAATTCTTCCTTCGCTTCTGGGTCTGCCTCAGCATCTTCTTCTGTTTTTTCTTCAGTTTTGTTTTCTTCTTGAGCTTCATTTGCTTCTGGGTGCGATTCTGTCATTACCTTCTGGTAAACAAATTTCACACTTGTCAAATCTGAAGTCACATTTAAATTTGCCTGGGCTGCAGCTACGATTTGTGAATCATTCATAACTACATCTTTTAGGGTATAACCATCAAAATTCAACATCACACTTGCATCCGAATTCAAGCTGTAACCCATCTCATACTCATGAGTGGTAGCATCTTGTAATATTGTTCCATCTTCAGCTACATAACTTAATGTTACAGACTTGGTTTCAGGCACTTGTACAAACTCTTCTTTCGCATCTATTGCAGGTGCTTCAGTTTGTTCGACAGCCACTTGTTGCGAACCCTCTTCAACCATTACCGGTTCTTGTTCTTGGGTTTCTTCTATTATTGGTTCTTCTGATAGCGTATTCGCATAGTAAGTATCTGCCAATCCGAACTGAACAGCCATCGCAAGCGACAACATGATCGCCGATGCTCTCTTCAAGTTCTTCAACATATTCAATTTTCCTCCTTTTCTATTCTTAGATAGTTACCCTTCCCATCTACAAATAAAGTATAGAATTTTAACGGTTAGAAAGTGGTTATAAAACATATAACTTTGTCTTTTTTGTTACACAATTTTCATTTGTTTACAACGTTTACTTTTAAAATAAAAAGCCATCCAATTGGATGACTTAACGCTCACTGATTTTTGTTTCTACATCAATCTCATAAGGAAGCTGTACAAGCTTTACTCCCGCCTCATGAAACATACGCTTACTCGCAATATTACCTTCAGTACCATCGTACTTATCACTTTCATATACCACGCAAGAAATGCCTGCCTGAATAATGGCCTTTGCACATTCGTTACAAGGAAATAATGAAACATATAAAGTACAACCATGAAGGTCTTGAATACTATTTAAAATCGCATTCAATTCAGCATGCACAACATAAGGATACTTAGTCTCAAGAAATTCACCATCTCGATCCCAAGGAAACTCCTCATCTTCACAACCATAAGGAAAACCATTGTAGCCAAGTCCAACCACTCTTTTTTGAGGATTGACTATACAAGCTCCTACACGCGTATTTGGATCTTTTGAACGCTTTGCACTCAAATGAGCCATGCCCATAAAATATTGATCCCAACTTAATACATCATCACGCATTATTCTTCCCCTTCTCTAAGTTCATTTAAAACTCTTTCAAAAGTAGGTTCTAAACCAATCTCAAAACGCATCTTTTCCTTTGTCGTAGGATGCACAAATTCCAATGCACACGCATGCAACAACTGACCATTGGCCTGAATTGTTTTTCTAGGACCATACTTGGGATCTCCTGCGATTGGATGTTCAATATACTGCATATGAACACGAATCTGATGTGTTCTACCTGTCTCTAACTGACACTTGATATACGCAAATTTTTTGAAGTTTTCCAATACTGTAAAATGCGTAATCGCATCCTTCGAATTATTTGCGGTAACCGCCATCTTCTGACGATCCTTTTCATCACGACCAATTGGTGCATGAATCGTACCATGCTCGTGCGTAAAAGGATTATGTACAATAGCTACATATTCACGATGACACGTTTTATCCTGTAATTGCTGACTTAAAGATTCATGGGCCACATCATTCTTGGCAACAACCAATAATCCAGACGTATCCTTATCAATACGATGTACGATACCTGGACGCATCACCCCATTAATACCACTCAAATCTTTACAATGATACAACAACGCATTCACTAAAGTTCCAGAATAATGACCAGGAGCTGGATGCACAACCATGCCCTTTGGCTTATTGATCACAATAATATCATGATCCTCATATACAATATCCAAATCAATTGGTTCAGGAAGGACTTCCATAGAATCTAGTTCAGGAATAGAAACCTCGATTTCATCCCCTACACAAACTTTATAACTTGCCTTCATCAGCTTTTGATTGACCAAGACATTTCCTTCGTCTAACAAATCCTTAATTCTCTTACGTGAAAAATCCAATTTTTCCGCAAGAACCTTATCCAAACGATCCAATTTAGTGTCTTCATCTATCTTTAAGATTCTTGTTTCCATCTCTCTTGCTCCTTCTTATCATCTATAAACATACTTACTAATATTAATGCGATACCCACTGTAATACAGATATCTGCTACATTAAATACGGGAAATGGATAGCCAAAAATATAGAAACTAAAAAAGTCTCTTACAAAGCCTAGCGTCATACGATCGATAAAGTTTCCAATAGCTCCCGAAAAAACTAAAGACAAACAAATCTGATAACGCGAATCATTCGTTTTAAAAAACATATATACCATACCTACTAAGGCAATAATGGTAAGTGCGGCAAAGAAGCCCATTCCAGCTTCCGCAAACATACTAAAACCTGCCCCTGTATTTCGAACATATGTCAAATAAAAGAAATGATTGATCATTTCAACCGTATCATTTAATGCGATAGACTTCTCAATAGCCCACTTTGTCCATTGATCCAGTCCCAAAGTGACCAACACAATCAATAGTGAAGCCACTGTAGTTTTACCTTTTTTCATATACTTCCCCTTTAAAAAGACTTGTTTTTTCGATGCAAAAATAACATCTTAAAAAACAACCATACACTCATCCCAATCGCAATGATGTACCCAAAAAATCCAAGTGCTGGTATTCCCATAATCATCGGTTTCATCTTTGTCGTACAAATCAAACTTGAACCCACAACCAAAGCGGCAATCAACACACATACAATCAAACGATTCACCATCTGATCAATCTTCGCAAGTGGAGCTTGAGAACCCATTAGATTCAAATTGACCTTGATCTGTCCTCTTTGAACCATCTTCAACACATCGCTTGCCTGCACAGGAATATCAACCGAACGAGAAAGCGCATCAATACTACGCTTAAATCCCGACTTGATTTCTTTCTCCCAATCAATTTTTGTCAAACTTGACTTATGACTCATCGCAATCTTCATCGTATTCATATTCGGATCTAAAGCTGTTAACGTTCCTTCAATCGTCATCATAGAACGAGCTAACATACTAATGCCTTTAGGCAAAGAAATCGAATATACATGACAAATTGAAAACATATCCTGAATCAGTTTGGCAACATCAATTTCTGAATATGGAACACTCAAATATTGATTCACAAAACGATCCATATCCCCACAAAAAGCCGTATAATCAATCTCCTTTTTACAATCCCCTATCATCAAGATACAATCCACTAACTTCTGTGTATCCCTCAAGGCAATGGCACGAACAGCCTCCTTCATCGTTTCACGCTCATTCGCATCTAAAGTGCCCATCATACCAAAATCAATCCATACGATTTGATTATCACGAATTCTTAAATTTCCCGAATGTGGATCCGCATGAAAGAAACTATTTTCAATAATCTGTGAAATATAATTAAATGCCAATTTATCCGCTATCTCACTACGATCATATCCCAGTTCATCTAATTTATTTGAATCATTAATCTCAATGCCATCCACATATTCCATCACAAGAATATTCTTTCTTGTATATTCATCATAAATCTTTGGCGCATCAATAAACTGACAATCCTTATAATCATTCTTAAAGCGTTTCGCAAATTGAGCCTCAATCGTAAAATCCATCTCCTGTTTTGCGGTTGTCCAAAATTCATCGATGACCATATCTAGATCCACTACGCTTGATACAATATCTGAAAGATTCAATATCTTAACAGCCTTTCTTAACAAGGCCACATCCCGTTCCATCCACTCATAAATCTTAGGACGCTGAATCTTAAGCACAACTCTTTCTTTCGACTTCAAAGTAGCTGCATGCACCTGCGCAATTGATGCTGAACCTAGACAAATCTCATCAATACTTTCAAACTCTTCTTGAAATAAATCGCCATACGTCTCTTGAATGATTTGTTCAACCATAGAAAAAGGCATGGGACTTGCCTGCGAGCGAAGCTTCATCAACTCTTTACAATAACGCTCAGAAAACAGATCCTGTCTTGTCGACATAATTTGTCCAATCTTAACGAAAGTAGGACCCAAGTCTTCAAGTATCATACGAAACTTAACGGGATCCATTCCCTTTTGGATATGATGTTTTCTTAATATAGATACAATCTGCGCAAACCTTGCACTCGTTGACATCGTATTCGTATCACTCATCGTTTCACATCCTGCTTTCTACGTAAAGGCGTATTTGTCACTTTACCCCTTTTTAAATTCCTTAGCGAATTTGACTTCTTTTTATCATCCACCAGAATCATTCTCAACAAACGACTCCAGTCTCTATTATTTTTCACCATAACAGTATTTTAACACACTTGTTAAAAATCAAAAAGAAACAGTATAAACTGTTCCTTAATAGTAGTCATCCACCAATGTAATTTTATCCTTTAATGCCTTGCCATATCGAAGACTTACATGAATTTCACCATTCTTTGCACAATACTCATCATAACTCTTCGATTTGAACGTATCAAAAATGGTTTGAAGATTCTTTGACATTTCATAATCATCCATCTGTAAATCCAATTGATCCCCATCCTGCACAACATGAAGCATTTTAGGATATGTGATCACCAATGAATTATTCGGTAATTGATTATCTTCCACCATCTCATCCACAACGACACGTACATCGCCAACCGAGCTTAAATACGTTTTTGTATACAAACGACAACGATCTGGCATTGTCGTTGTCATAGTCTGCGTTTCTTTTGACAAATCAATTTGATTTGGACTAATTTGACTCAATTCATATACAAAAGTTCCACAACCAAACACAAATAATAAGATTGAAACAACCAACAATACACCTAACTTACGCATTTGTATCCACCCTCTTAGGCCAAGCACGAACTAACATCAATAGTATTGCCAAACTTCCTAACACAAAGGCAATATCCATACAATATAATCCAGCACTTGTCGTGGCATATACAATAGTTACATATATTAATACAACTAAGCCAATACCACTACCAATCAAAACGCACGCTACAGGAATCATAGCCAAGACTAAGATCACCTTTAAGACATCCGATTCAAGATGTCTTGGCTTTCTTTCATGATACAAAGGACGCTCAGGTGTTGGAGGCAAATCACTCGATTTAATATTATCATTCCAAGTATCTTTGATATCATCCATCACACCCACATTATGCGCATGCAAACGATAACGCTCCACTCTTTTAGCCATGACTTTCACAAAGAAATAAATGGCTAAACATAAATATAGTATGCGACATAAACTTAACATAAAATCTGTGATCATATAGAATCCGACAAAGAATGAAAAAATCATAGACAATAAAAATTGGCATAATATATCAACCACGATGACTTTTCCAATCAACAAAATCAACACTAAAACAATCGCATCAAATAAGATGTGAAAAATTTCATTCATCGAAAAATTACCAAGCTTAGAAAACAATTCCTCAACCTTGGCATACACCTTATCAATCGTTTTATCTGCACGATTTGAAAATGGATCCATTGAATCCGTATTGATCTTATAAGCATCTAGAATATCTTTTACCAACTCATCCACATCGCCAAAACCAGCAACCGCCTCTTCTTCTGCAACACCACTGGCAATCTTGTCATCAATATATGTTCCATATTCTAATACGATGTCTTCTCTTTCTTTATCGCTAATCAACGATAACTTTTGATTTAAAACATCCAAAAATTCCTTTTTTAACACTCTACTCCACTCCTTTCAAATATGCATTTACACTATCTGAAAAATCCGTCCACTCCGATAATAATGCATCATATCTTTCAAGTCCTAAATTTGTGATATGATAATACTTTCTTGGAGGACCCTCCGTAGATTCTTTTAAATAAGACTCCAACAAACGATCGTTCGACAATCGCTTCAGCAAAGGATAAATCGTACCTTCATTTACTTGAATTACCTCGTTGATACGAGACACAAGCTGATACCCATATAGATCATCCGATACAATAGCCTTTAATACAATCAACTCTAAAACACCTTTTTTAAATTGTGTATTCATGCGTTTCACCCCTATTCTTTCCCATTAATGATGGCTGAAACACATCTACATACATCTTTTCCAAAGTTGTCAATGAAAGATTACGAATCGACTGTACATACTTAAAGTTTGGATTCACAATCCCATTCTTATATTTCAACTTCAATTCATATGCCTCATTATATTCAATGGCACCCACACCAATTACCTGAACACACATAAATAATTTCGAAGCTTTATTCAACCCCATGATTTTTCCGTTACGAATCCAACCACAAAAATACACCGGAATATTTTGGAAAGAGTATCCCGAAATATGGTCAATCGAAATCACAGGAAGATTCTTTTTTTTACCTAAACATTGCGCATATTCTTTTGTTGCTCCATGTTTAGAACAATAAATCACCGCTCTTGGCTGCATAATATCACCCCGTTCACTATTATGATATACACACTACCTTGGATTGTCAAGTACTGTGTTATGCGTATTTGATTTTGATGAATTTAACATCGAATATTCACTTTATTTTAAAATATCTATCTAACGAAGATTTTAGTAGAATATAGGTGAAATAATATATAGTGCTAATTGATCCTTTAATGTATTAACACAAACACCTGGAAACATATAGGTATCTGGATAACAAAGGTCAACATACAGTAGCTCAGATGGAATATGAAAGAATTAAAGAAGGAAAAATAAAATGAAATTTCAAAGATTTAAGCGCGGAAGTGTTGTAATGGTGGAATTTTCACCATCTATGGGTAGTGAAATCAAGGGGAAACATTTAGCTATCGTTTTAACGAAAAATGATTCACCTAATAATGGTGTGCTAACGGTAATTCCATTAAGTTCAAAAAATAAGCCTTATTATGTTCCAATCGATAATTTTTTTCTTAATGAAGCAATCCCTTTCTTAGATAAACAATTAAATGAATTCATAGAGAACATTAAAAATGTTACAGATGAAGAGAAAAAAGCAATGTTAGATAATGCAAATAAGTTTATTTTGGTTGCCAAAATGTATCAAAAAATGGGTGTTGACTCCTATGCAATGGTACAAAATATCTCCACAATCAGCAAATTAAGAGTTCTTAAACCAATAAACAAGTATGATCCCATTTTAAAAATTAGAGTTTCAGATGAAATCATGACAATACTTGATAATAAATTAATAGAATTATTTACAAAGTAAATCTTTTGACTTTAGAGTTATGAGATGTTAATATACTTATGAACAACGGCCTTAGCGCCATTGATTATTACACAACGGCCTTAGCGCCATGTAGAAAAGTCACTGATTTATTTCAGTGGCTTTTCTTTATTATCAAATCTTTGTGTGAATGTCAAATCTATGGCTGCTTAATTAATGCTGAAGAAGAGATTTTGAACGCAATTTCAAATTTTTAAGACCTAATTAAGATATAATACAACATAAAATCATTAAATCCCCTTTATATAAAAGGGGATTTTGCTTAGTTAGTAAATTTTTCGTAGAACTCCATACTCTCAAGTACGCTTGTATCCTGGATTGGATTATCATCCAAACGTAAAGCTTCTAATAATTCTAGATCTTTTAATGGAGTTACATCTGTAATGTAGTTTGCCTTTAAAGTAAGTGAACGCAAATATTTAAGTTTAGATAATGGAGTTAAATCTGTAATCGCATTGTGGTCCAAACGCAAATAAGAAATAAACTCTAAATGTTCTAATGGTGTTAAATCTTCAATGACATTATTGTATAGATCCACATCGCAAAGGTTTGTTAATTCTTTTAATGGTGTCAAATCTTTAACATTATTGTTTTCCAAAGAAATGATTTCCAATTGCTTCATATCCTTTAAACAAGTAATATCCTTAATATCATTACGACCCACATTCAAATACACCATGTCTTTGGCATCCTTTAAAATACGAATATCCTTGATACGGTTTGTGAACAAATTTAAATGCTTCAATTGATGCGCATTCTTTAAGAAATTGATTTCAGTTAACTGACAGAACTTCGCATCCAAGCTTTCCAAATGCTCAACATTTGTGAATTTTTCTAAATTCTTCAAGCGGTTTTTTGAAACATTCAATTCTTTTAAATCACCCAAGTTATTCAATAAAGACATATCCTTAAATCCAGTCTGTTCCATAGACAGAGATTCTAAATGATTTAATTCCTTCAAGAATGTAAAGTGTTCTGGTTCATTATAAGAAATATTCAAAGATTTAAGATTTGAAAATTCCTTGAGTATAGAATAATCCTTTAAATATGGACAGTTAGACACATTCAATTTCTTTAAATTTTTCATTGACAACAATGGAGTTAGATCCGACATTAAGTTTGTGTTTAAATCCAATTCTTCAATATTAGAAAGATATGTTAAATCTTCGATATTGAATAAACGCATACCACCCATATCCAATTTCTTTAATTTCTTAAGTACACCTAAGATGGCATAACTAAAAGGACCATTTTCAGTATTGATATGAACCTCTTCTAACTTCTTACAGTGCTCTAAATAAATCAAGCTATCAACTTTCGCCTTTGAAAGATTCAATACTTCCAAATCAATCATAGCAGCAACACTTGAAATATCCATTGTATATAAATTGTTTCTTGAGATATTTAATTTTTTTAGTTGTCTAAAACCATGCAGAGCCTGCAAATCTCTTAATTGATTTCGAGAAACATTTAAACAAACTAAATTATGTAAATCTTTGATTGGATCCAATGTCTGCAACTTATTATTGCTCGCATTTAAAGTTTCTAGATTTTCCGCATACTGCAAACCTTCTAAAGTCTCTATTTCATGATCCTGTACTTCTAAGTGGACCAATTCCTTCATCAAATCTTCGGTTAGTTCATCTTCTTTAACACGCAAAGTACGCGCAATCACACTACGTAACGCATCATCTTGAATAAGCATAAAACAAATGCCCTCCTTTATATATTCATTATAATCAAAATATAACATAATAACTATATAAAAATGGTTTTTTTAATGACAATGTTGTTAGAAAATGCTAAAATGAAAGCAGTTAAGGATTAGACTCATATTCTGATTGTGATAAATGCTATTGTATGCAAATACTTTCTATTTTAACGGTCAAAGGATATTGGCTTAGTCCAGGAGGTATAGGCATGAGCACAGGTAAAGTAAAATGGTTTAACGCTGAAAAGGGTTATGGATTCATTACCAGTGAAGATGGAAAAGATGTATTCGTACACTATTCATCAATTAATTCTGAAGGATTTAAAACTTTAGAAGAAGGACAAACTGTTACTTATGACGTTGTTGAAAGCGATCGTGGACAACAGGTAACAATGTCACAGTTGTAGATACAGCTGCGTAGAAATTTGTTCGAATCAAGCGCACATTGTGCGCTTTTTTCATGAAAGAGAGGGATTTTATGTTAGAGCGATATGAAAAAGTAAAAGAATATGTATATTCTCAATATGCCAAAATTTATAATGAAGATTTAAAAGTAGCCGCCCTTACCCATACTGCAAGTGTGGACCTTTCCATTACATTTATTGCCATGGCAAGAGGCACAAATCTAGAACGAGCTAAAGTAGCTGCTCTATTTCATGACTACGCTCAATTTATTGACAACTGCCCACATTCTCAACATGCCAAATTATCAAGTCTTCACGCCTATAAGTACTTAAAAGAAAGTGGCTTATTTAAAACTACAGAAATAGATGATATTACTTATGCGATTCGTCAACATTCCAAAAAAGAATCTTTTGACTCACCACTTTGTGAAGCCTTAAAAGACGCTGACGTATTAGCTCGTTTCTTAGAAAATCCCGAAAAAGAAATCACTGGAATGAAAAGACAGCGCCTGCTTAACGCCTGCGCTGATATTCAAAGTCATTAAAATTTTTGATAATACAGTTCGACACTCGCATCGAGCTGTTTTTTTAATTGGTTAAACACCTTCATAAATACATCTTTATCATACACAATCCAGTCAATATAGGAAAAGCTCTTACCAATAGCTCCCCCAACCACTTTACCTGCATGCACTTTAGAAATAGTTTCATCCAATTGTTTTGATAATTTCTGACGATACAAAGCATCTTCTTTATTATGAAATGGATTCGAATAATACACATAGCCAAACTCACCATCTTTACTCGATAAATCTGCAAGCACTTCTTCCTTTTCCTCAATCGTTTGTTCCACCAATAAAGGATGCGTAGTAAAAATAAGCTTCATATCTTTTCTTAAGGCATCGTGCGCAAAATCCTGAATTGGCTGATATACCGAATAAATATCAATTGGCTTATCATATACTTTCCAATGATTCTTCTCAACAAGAGCCATAATCACTTCATAAAAATCAATCATTTGACAGAACTTCATATCTGAGTCTGGCGTATCGATAAAATCAACACGACAAATATATGCTTCATACGCAAGCTGGCCAATCGCAAGCTCCATAAGATACATACTCATTTCTTTTTTATTTTCCGGATTACCAATCAAATTAAATCCAGGACAATATACTTTACAATCCAACATATCATTTTCAATTTGATAGAATACATGAAAATCTGCTAAAGTATATTCCTCATTTTTGATTTGAACCATGGCCTGAATCGCCTTTTGCGACATAGGCGGTAAAGTCGCATTCATGATCCAGTTTTGTTTCACACTCTTAGGTGCAATGTCACAAAGCATCTGACACAAATATTGCGTTGTCTTATTTGGACCTGTGTCAAAGGTCATCTCAAAAGAATCATAAAAGCTTTCGACAAAGAAATGGGCACCACTAATTTCCATTACCTCTTCATCCAATTCTTGAATCAATTCGTTTAATTCTTCATATTGTTCGGCCTTTAAACAATTAATAATTGCACCCTGTTTTTCTTCAAAATGCTTCCAGAACGCTAAACCATTTGTATAAGCACTCATTGATGATCTCCCTTCTTATAATTCTTTAATTATAGATATCAAGCATCCGCCACAAGTTTATGACCCTTCTCATCCATATGGATTCCATCCAACTTCCAGCTACAGCACTCGTATCAATCACTTCTACATTCAAACCAGAACAACCTTTTTCTAAGTATGGCTTTGTATTTACTAAAATATCAAATCCAGCTTGACCAAAATTACTAGCTGTTCTTTCATTCTTTAAGCCATCCACATTCATTTTAGGTGGACACACCACAAAAAATTTAGGTAGTTTAGATCCATCACGATAGTTTTCCGGATTTAAAGCTCTATACATCAAAGTACGAATCCCCTTCTCTAAAGAAATGGAATTCGTTGAAAATTGACGCTTCGCATCATTCGTTCCCAACATAATAAACACAACATCAATGGGAGCATGCGTTTTTAAAACCATCGAAATCATTTTAGCTCCATTACGATCCGCATCATACGGATCATCCAAGCACAATGTTCGACCACATAAGCCTTCCTCAATAATTTCATGTTCACTAAATGCCTTTTTAACAAGCTGCGTAAAACGATTTGGTTGTCTAGACGCATCTTTGGCATCATAGCCCCACGTATTACTATCCCCAAAAAATAATATCTTCATCGTAATATCCTCGATTCTGTAATGATCATATCTAACTTCACATCGGTTGGTTTTACATCAAATTCCATTTCCTGCACATCAAATGCTACCCCAATCTTCAATGCAGAACTTTTACTTAAATACCGATCATAATAGCCTTTTCCATACCCCATTCGATACGTTCCAAAGAATCCAACGACCGGTACTAAAATCACATCTAAATTTTTTACCTCATGCATCCCAATGGTTCAATTGTCGAAAATGGACCCTTACTTTTTTCTTCTCGATCCGAATAAAAGGCAATCGTAGTATCATCTAACATCTTAGGTATATATAAATCAAATTCATCACGAAACTTTGCATATACATCCACTTCATTTCGAATTGGAATATACGTTCCTATTTTTCCTTTTAAAAAAGGCAAAACACAATTTGTGATTGCCTTTTCCTTTTCAAATCTTTTTGAATTTGATAATGAACTACGCCTTTGAATGCACAACTTTCGCTTATCCAATGCTGTCACTCATATCCAGTTTCAACATTTGATTCAATTCAACCGCATATTCCATTGGAAGTTCACGCGTAAATGGTTCTAAGAATCCCATAACGATCATTTCCGTAGCTTGAGAACGAGTTAAACCACGAGACATTAAATAGAACAATTGTTCTTCACTAATATTTGAAACTGTCGCCTCATGCTCAATTTGAGACGTATCATTATAAGATACATTCATCGGAACTGTATCACTACGTGATTTCTTATCTAAAATCAGAGTATCACATTCAACTTTACTCTTGGCATATGCTGCATTTTTAGAATGTGTTACCCAACCACGATAGTTTACTTCACCACCATTACGTGCAATGGATTTAGAAATAATTGTACTCGAAGTATGAGGAGCTAAATGAATCATTTTACTTCCTGCATCCTGAATCTGGTTTTCACCGGCTACCGCAATCGAAATCGTTGTTCCCTTTGCGTATGGCTCAGCTAAAATACAAGCTGGATACTTCATATTTACATGGGAACCCACGTTTCCATCAATCCATTCCATGTGTCCATTTTCAAATACTTTTGCACGCTTAGTCACTAAGTTCAAGATATTGCTTGACCAGTTTTGTACCGTTGAATAACGACACTTCGCATTTTATGTACATAAATTTCTACAACTGCCGCATGTAAAGAATCCTTTGAATACGTTGTGCCGTACATCCTTCTACATAATGTACATCGGCACCCTCATCTACAATGATCAACGTTCTTTCAAACTGTCCCATCTGCATGGAGTTGATACGGAAATAGGATTGAAGTGGTTTTTCCAACTTCACACCCTTTGGTACATAAATAAAGGATCCACCTGACCATACAGCCGTATTTAAAGCTGCATATTTATTGTCTGTATAAGGAACAAGTTTACCAAAATATTTCTTTAATAAATCTGGACATGCCTTTAATGCAGAATCCGTATCCAAGAAGATAACACCCTTCTCTTCCACTTCCTCTAACATATTGTGATATACAACTTCACTCTCATATTGCGTAGATACACCGGCTAAGAATTTTTGTTCCGCTTCCGGAATTCCTAGCTTATCAAACGTATTACGAATCGTATCTGGAACTTCATCCCATGACTTTTCCTGTTTATCACTTGGTTTGATGTAGTATGTATAATCATCAAAGTTGATTTCACTTAAATCTGGACCCCAATTTGGATTTTGTTGCTTTTCAAAAGAATGATATGCATCCAGTCTTAGCTGCAACATCCATTCAGGCTCATTTTTGATTTTTGAGATCGTACGAACTGTTTCTTCATTCAATCCCTTTTGGGTTTTATAAACACTGACATCTTTATCATGAAAACCATATTCATATTCACTAGAAAGTGCGATATCTTTTTCGTTACTCATCTTTTCCATCCTCACTTTCCTTAATCATTTCACGCATAGCCTTCCATCCAATTGTAGCACAATTGATACGATTGGCTTGTTTTCCAACATTTTGAAACGCTATGGCCTCATCTAAAACATCTTCATCATATTCTTTTTGATCAATCATTTTGAAATAATTATCCATAATTTCTTTTGCTTCTTGTGTCGTCTTTCCTTTTAATAGTTCAGACATAATTGAAGTCGAAGCTGTTGAAATCGTACAGGCAACCCCATCAAAACGAATATCATCAATTTTTCCATCTGAAATTTTTGTCTGCACCGTAATATCATCAATACAAGAATCACTCGCCATATGACGTGACATGTAACCATTGTCTTTTGTCAATTCTTTATTACGAGGATAGTCATAATGATCCATAATAATCTGGCGCATCAACATTGGATCAATATTTGACATAATTAAGCTTCCTTCCTAAAAGAAAATGCTGACACAGTTTTCCACTGTCGCATTCTTCAAAGCATCAATCAATTGATCGACTTCTTCTTTTGTGTTGTACAAATAGAAACTTGCACGACAAGTACCCGGAGTCTTCAACACTTCCGGAAGTAATTTAGCACAATGCTGTCCTGAACGAACGGCAATACCAAATGTATTTAAATAGCTAGCGACATCTTGCGCAAAAATCATTTGATCTTTATCCTTCACATTAAATGTCACAATTCCACTCTTCGCATTTTCGTTGTATACAACAATATTCCCTAAAGCTTTGGCTTTTTTTAAGAAATATTCCTTTAATTCTACTTCATGCGCATGAATATTCTCTTTTCCAATCGCATCCAAATAATCCATGCAGCTGCCATACCAATGACACCTTCAATGGGTTGTGTTCCCGATTCAAACTTTAATGGCGTTTCCTTTAAAGTTAATGAACAAGACTTGTCAAAGCGCGCATTACTTTCGCCACCATAGAAAATTGGTTCTAGTTGATCCAACCATTTTTTCTTGCCATATAAAGCACCTACGCCTGTAGGACCACACATCTTGTGAGCACTAAACGCATAGAAATCACAATCTAAATCCTGCACATCAATATTTAAATGAGGAGTACTTTGCGCTCCATCAATCACTAACAAAATGCCTCGTTCATGACAGATCTTGCGATTTCCTTAACGGGAGCCACAAAACCCAAAACATTAGAAACCATGCTATCGCAACAACTTTAACTTGATCAGTTAAGACACTTTTAAAGTTTTCAACTGTGATCTTACCCTCTTCATCCAAAGGAATGTAATCGATTTTAGTTCCTTTTTTCTTTCCCGCCTGCATCCAAGGCAAGATACTTGAGGCATGTTCACTTTCGTCACTTAAAATGACATCACCTTCATGTAAAAGCTGTTCTGTAACCATCATAGCTACAAGATTCAAGCCTTCACTCGAACCTGAAGTAAATACGATTTCTTCTTTGTGTTTCGCATTTAAGAATTTTTGAGTACGAACACGAGCCCCTTCAAAAGCCGCATCGACCTGTGCACTCATTTCATAATCACCACGGTGAGCATTAGCACCAAGGTATGTATAATAATTCACTACGGCATCAATCACGGGTTGAGGCTTTAATGTCGTAGCCCCATTATCTAAATACACTAGAGGTTTATCAGACATCTTACGCGTTAAAATCGGAAAATCTTTACGAATTTTACTGATGTCCATATAATCCAACCTTACTTTCCATTTCTTGACGAAGACTATCTTTCAATTCTTCATCTTCTACTAAATCAATAACTGGCAAGAAATAACCAACACTTAACAATCCAACAGCTTGTTTTGTGCTCAATCCACGAGACTGTAGATAATATAGCTGATCAGCATCTGGCTGCCCAATTGTTAGAGCGTGGCTTGCCTTTACATCATTTTCATCAATTAATAATAGTGGAATAACTTTTGTCTTATGTCCCTGGCCCAAAGTTAATACACGCGTTGCCTGATGAGACTGAGCATCGAAACATCCTTTTTTGATATTTCCATTGGCAACCATTTGATATTGTCCATAATCAAATAAAACGGCAAAGTTTTTCATTTGACCATTTGTATGAGCGCATTATGTCTTACTTCCATATCACATACTTTTTCGATGTGTTCCTGACATAATTGACCACTTAAAATTTCATATTCAGCCCCCTGCTCTTTTAGATCCACATAGTGATTCCATTTCAATGGGCTTTTTTCTAGATCCAAGACACCCATTTGGCAGTTGGCATCTTGTTTAAGTACCATATTAATGTTTAATTCGCACGCACTTTCAGCATGGTTTAAAATAAAGAATTTTGAAAAAGAATTTTCTAAACACTCCACATTCAAATCAAATTTTGTACAATCTTTACACAATTCAATTAAATATGATTTTTGATCATGAGAATCAATTTGAATGTTTAAAGTTTCGCTATTGTGTACTTCCTTGCGATTAAGCATATTTTTTAGCTCCACAAGAACCTAAAGAAATAGGTTGTTTATCTTCTTCTTTATTTGCGGTTACGTGGTACTCTTTTTCAATCCATTCATATCCATCCTGGTCAACTTTTTCAACTAAACTAGCATCACCAGATACAACAATTTGTCCATCCATTAATACGTGAGCATGTGTTGGCTGTAAATATTCATAGAAACGTGCATAGTGAGATACGATCAATAAACCAAGATCTGTTTGTTGCTGACATTGGTTGATGGCATCCGAAACAATACGCAATGCATCGACATCAAGTCCAGAGTCAATTTCATCCAACATCGCAATGGCTGGTTTTAACATCATCATTTGAACGATTTCATTACGTTTCTTTTCACCACCACTAAAGCCATCATTTAAGAAACGATGAGCCAAGTCTGGTTTCATTTCTAATTGTTCAATCGCTTTATCCATTTCTTTAATAAATTTAAATAATGAGATTGGTTTTTCTAAACGTGCATTGATTGCGCTTCTTAAAAAGTCAGAGTTTGTAACACCAGAAACAACACTAGGATATTGCATACCCAAGAAAAGTCCTGCCTTACTTCTTTCATCGACTGACATTTGTAGTACATTTTTTCCATCTAATGTGATTGAACCAGATGTAACTGTATATTTTGGATTACCCATAATGGCTGCAAGCAATGTAGACTTACCATTTCCATTAGGTCCCATTAGGGCATGACGCTCACCTGATTTTACAGTTAAGCTCAACCCTTTTAAAATTTCTTTATTCTCCACGGATACATGAAGATCCTTAATGACCAAATCTGCCATACCTTCTACCTCTTTTCACTGCAATATAATACCAAATAATTATTAAAATCTCAATTAATACATCTCGAGCCTTCATTGCAATTTAAAAAGATATCTCGTATAATTGAAAAGACATTCTCAAGGAGGTTAATTATGACTGATATTTTACGAAATAACTGGTTTGTCGTACTTATTGCCATCATCATTATTGGTTTTATTGGCTACTTCATCTACGACACCAATAAAGATAATGTTTCCGCAAAAACAACCAACAATGAACAAGTTGTTGCTTCCATTAATAAGGATGACATTACCGCTGATGATTTATATGATGAATCCACACCTTATGATGGCTCTACTATCTACAATATGTATAAAAATGCCGTTATCGATCAATCTATCAAAACTACAAAAGATTTAAAGAAACAGGCAAGCACATTAGAGTCTAATATTAAATCTAACGCATCTAGTCAAAGTGATGACTATGAATCTACACTAACAACAGAACTTGCCAAATATGGTTATGCATCCTATGAAGAACTTAATGATTATTGCTTAACAAGTGTAAAAGAAAAAGAAATGAATAAAAAATATATCACTAAACATTTTGATGAAGTGAAAAAAGCTTGGGAAGAAAAAAGTCCAAGAACCGTATCCATTATTAAGATGGATGTTAGCGATGCCGATAATCTAACAGAAACAGAAGCTAAAAAGAAAAGTAATATTGATAAGGCTTTAGAAAAAGAAAGCTTTGCGGATGTTGCTAAAGCCTTCTCTGAAGATTCAAATACCGCTAATAAAAATGGATTTGCAGGATATGTTGATTCAAACTCAACAAGTTCGGATTCAAGTTCAACATCAACGGTTCCTGCTGATGTTGTAACAGCTGCAATCGGCCTTAAAAAAGGTGAAACAAGTGACTGGATCACAGTTACAAGTTCAAGTGGAACAAGCTTATATAAGGTATATGTAAAAGAAACAAATTCAAAGAAGATTTTTAACGCAAAAAGTGACACTGTTTCAAACCAAGCATTGTATGCCATCTTAAATAGCGATTCTTCTCTTTCATACAAGATTTTAGATTCGTATGCAAAAAAATTAGATATTAAATTCAACGATAAAGATACAAAGAAAAAATTCGACAGCTATGTAAAAACAACTTATGGAGGTGATCAATAATGAAAAAGACACCTATATTATTCGTATGTGCTGCCATGATGTTGACAGGATGCTCTGGTGCTACCGCAACCATCAAGGATAAAGATGAAACAATCATGACTATTGGTGACACAAAATACACTAAGGGTGATGAATATGAATTATTGAAAGTATCAACTGGTACAGATCTTACAATGGAACTTGTAAAACAGGCTATCTACAAACAAGAAGTCAAAGTTACAAAGGAAATGAAGGAAAAAGCACAAGAACAAGTTAACAACTACAAAGAAAACATGGAAAACTTTGATAAACAAATTCACTCATTGGGCTATAAAAATAGTAAACAATATATGAATAAAGTTCTAATCCCAAGTTTACAAGCAAGTGAATTAACCGAAAAATACTTCACAGACGCAAAGAAAGACGTCCAAAAAACATATAAACCAAGTAAAGCTCGTATCATTCAATGTGAGAATAAGGCAACTGCTAAAAAAGCTTTGAAAGCATTAAAGAGTGGAACAGATCCAGAAGAAGTAGCTCAACAATACATGGTTGATTCTGCAAAATATTCTGGAAAAGAAACATTGATAACGACAAAGACAACAGATTTATCAACTCGTTTGATCAATACATTGTCAAAGACAAAAAAAGCCGGAGTCATTGACGAAGTCTTCACAAACGAAAGCAGTGGAACAACATATGCATATGTTGCCGTATTAGTATCCAATACATACAAAGACATTAAAGATGATGTATATACAACATTGAGCAGTGATGATGATGTCACAAAAGCTTGTCTTGTTTATTATTTAAAGAAATATAATTTTGAAGTACACGATCAAGATGTATTCAATAATTTAAAGGCAAACAATCCTGAATATCTAGTTTCTAGACCTGATTTATCTAAATCAGACGACTAAACAAAAGGCCATTAGACAATAGTCTAGTGGCCCATTTTTTTCATCATTTCATCCAGTTCAAACCGAAAATTAAATTCTTCTATATCCTGTAACCCTATATAGAATAAACAATCTATATCCTCATGATCAAATACGTAACAATGCTCCTTATCCATATAGCCTTCTGGCCATAAACATCCCGCATAATCATAGAGTTTTTTTGTCTTCATATTTTGTTGAAGACGCCCCATGATCATTAATTTCTTTGTCCCCTCTTTTAAAGTGACAACACTACCAATCGGTAATAAATCTTTCATGCCGACTCCTTTCTAATAACTTACGTTGATTTTAAAGCCCAGTCCCGCAATAAAGCCAAGTTTTGAGCCGATTTCCCACTCCCTGCTAGAAAAATGATAAGAGAAATTAGCCTCTGCACTACCTACACTTCCTTGTGCCGTTAAAGTGACTTTCGCCCCAAGAATGTTCAATACACAACGTGTTTCGCCGCGTAAGGTGCAACACCAACTCCAGCTTCAAACGACTGTTCTTTCCTAGAAAAAGCAGCTTTACAAGTCGCATACGCAACACCAACTTGCCCTGTTGCTCGAGCGCTCGCATAGACTTTTGAATTTCCAATACGCGCATTTACTGTAGAAGATAATAACGCTAGACTTGACTCGGCATTTAATACTATACGCGGATCAAATTTCTTGTTCTTCCATATTCTTGCACTAATACTCGATTTAATTTCTCCATCAAGAAGTGTGGCATTGGCCCCTACATGGAAATAAGGCTTTGTGTAATTTTTATTCCATTCTTTAAATGACTTTGTATAGCGAATTGAACCATACGAATAGCGACTCTGTTTTGTCAATTGTGAAACTAAATTCAAGTTTGTATACTTGATCAAATTCACCTTTCCAGGTTTCCAAGCACTTTGTTTGTGCTCGCAAGACTCAATTAAAGATGCACTCTTCGATAAATAATTCGCAATATCCATTATTTCTTTTGCGATGCGATATTGCCTTTCATTAATTGTCGGATCTTTTGAAGATAGAGGCCTAGAAGCGAGCGTCTTATATTCAAGACTTAGATTTTGACAAGCTATACTATCGCCGTTCACGATTCATAATCCCCTGCAGCTGAATTTGAATCAAATATTGAATTCGACTGACCTTTTGATTCACATAGACAAACTCTTCATTCGATACAATATTCTTTGTCTGATTTAACAACGCATTTAAATCACTAGACAAGGCATTGTAGAAATTTATCTCATTCATAACGCATCAAAGATTGTTCGTTTTCCTGATATAGATTTGCGGTTTGATGTAAGTACGTAGAAAAGCGTGCTAACGTATCTAAATACGACATCATTGCTGGATTCAACGTTTGAAATTGTTCCATAAAATATTTCGAAGCTGGAGATTGCCAAATAGATTCCACATAATACATTCTGGATTCAATTTCGTTAAATACAGTTCGAATCTCATTGGCATACGCATCCACCTGCTTAGAATATGCCATTACATCTTCACTTGATATTTGAATTTGTGCCATACTATTCTCCTTCTACAACAACAATCTAGCTTGTGCAACACGATCTTGTTGAAGCTGTTCATAAACCGAAGCTGTCTGCTTCAATACATTGCTGTATTCTTGAATCACTTGATACATTTCATTTAATGAAGGTCTAAATTCTTCTAGCTGATTTTGAAAAGCTAAATGATCCACACCCTGCCAGATACTTTGCATCTGCTCCACTTTTTTTATAAAGATTCTGAATTAGATCATTATAGCTATCCGCTTTGTTTTTTACATAGACACTTGCTTGATATACTTCAGAATAATCCACTGATATTTTCATTTTTACCTCCCATAGATTAAGATATCGCCATAAGCGATTTGATTTTCTTGAAACGTTTTATTTAAATCTAAAAAATAATTTCCTGTCACATTAAACACATACTGTATTTCATAACCTAAAAACTCATTCAAAAACATTTTTACAACATACAATTGAGATACATATACCATTCTTAGATCAAGTGACAAATATATACCAACCTCATTCACAAATACCAACCCCTTCATTTTGATCTTTAAAAAAGACACAATCAAAATGTTCATATGGAAGCTTTCGCTTTAACATATATCCATATTCTTTTAAACCATAACCAACCCATACAATTTGAGCATTGTATAGTTTCTTTTGAAATGCATCCTCATTCAATAAACTCACATCTACACACACGACATATACATCACTCTCTTGATGCCAATCACTCGTAATTTTTAAATGTGCTAAACTCTCACATATACGATTTACTTCATACACATAATCCGTATGCATATATAAAATGAATAACTTTTTTGTTTCATCCATAAAAACCGGTCGATCGCCTTTACATTCAAAACCAATACAATTTTTATCCTTATTAAATATCATCGATTTTGTAGCCCTTGATTTAAGATCTGTTTCTTTTATCTTTCGATATAAAATTTCAACATATGTATTGTGATACAGCGTCATATTTAGATACGAAGGCAGATGGTAGGTGTCAAAAAATATCCGTTTATCATCTAAACTCTCTATATCAAATACATACTTATTTAAGATCCATTTAAAATTTGTATTTTCATTATTCGTAACCACAAACGAAATTACACGTTCATCCAATTCAGAAAGATCCAAATTCTCATCTTCAAAAATGATACAAACACCTTCATGAATCTTTGAAAAATAGCGAGATTGAAAGAAACTAAAATCAACATAGGAATCCAACATATTTGTTCCATAGACATAGATTGTTTCATTTTCAAAATACTTGATCAAACGATATACAATATCTAGACTTTTTGTATAAAACAACTGTATTGACATAAATTCAATTTCACATTGTTTTTGTTCAAAAGGAAGATCTAACACACCAAATACATGTTCCGGAATGTCTTTCGGTAATAACACCCATTCTCTTACTTCCTTTAAATCATGAATTTGATCCTTTAATACATCCATGACACGCTTACCCGCATGATGTTTTGAATGCAGTACTTCCTTTTTCTCGTTGATTTCACGCCAACATATTTCATCTATTGAACTTTGTAAATAAAAACTTCGACAAGATTGATTCTTTTGTTGGTGTTGAAGAATCATATCACCTGGATTTTTTAAATGATACGCCATTTCATTTTGAAGCATTTCCCGACTATCTTGTATACTACTCACATGAAAACAAGCTCGCCAAGTTGTATTGGACCAAACTTGATCATCAATGATACCAGAAGGTTTTTGTGTGCTTAAAACCAAATGAATGCCTAGTGATCTTCCAATTCGTGCGATTTCCTGCAGTTGTGACATAAATTGTGGAAATCGCATTTTCAATTGGGCAAATTCATCCACAAAGATCCATAAATGTGACATTGTATGGATCTTATTGTAGGAATGAATATCCGATACTTTTTCTTTTAAGAACAAGCGCTGTCTTTTCTCCAACTCATAATTCATGCTCTGAAAAAAACGTTCCATAGATTGTGCATCTAAATTGGTCACAATTCCTGCACAATGCGCAAATTCATAAAAGGGTTGTCCAAAGGCACCGCCCTTAAAATCAATCAATACATATTGAAATTGTTGAGGTGTATTATGCCATATCAGCATCATCAAAAGAAAACTAATAAATTCACTCTTGCCAAAACCTGTCATTCCTGCAACTAAGCCATGAGGCCCATACTCTTGAAAATCCATAACAACAATTTGTTGGGACTCATCAATACCTACGGGAACTTTCATGACATACTCAGATTTTCGAACAGGACCTATTTTGATTAGTTGATCATAGAAATTTGAATCTTCATTCCGCAATACAAACCGTTTTCGATCTAAGCTTAATTCTGTTATCGCAATTGTTTCAATTTGGTAGTCATAATGGAAAGATGGTTTTTGGTTTCCCACATAAATCAAACAATAATACGACTTAGGAAGATATTTTCCTTCTACATCAACGACAATTGTATCGGCATCGATTTTTTTACAAATAGCACAATAGGGATTTAAAAGAATTTGTTTCATTCCATCAAACTGTTGAAGCCATACCCATTTACGTTTTTGTTTGGAATACCACAAATAATTTTCAAATAAAATAATACTTGCCTTCACATCGCCTTGAATCCAACAAACCTCTCCATGTCTCAAAAATATAGGAACTTGTACAAATTGATTTAAATTTGAAATTAACTGTTCTCTTTTCTGCATCAACTCATCAAGTGCATATTCATACGAAACTTCACGATAACTTATTTTGCACCACGCATTGTATGCACACCCGACATAGATCACATCTCTGTTTTCGTGTTGATATGTATCTATATATTTAGTAATATATTCATCCATCTGCTTTTTAAATGTACCTTTAGATATAACACCCTTTTCATACATCTTCTCTATGTAGGCATTATACATATCGATACTTTTTGTGCTCTCTTTTACACTTAATTTGTATTGATAATTCCGGTTGTAAAGGCCATACACCATAAAAGTAAATGCCATTGTCAAAGAGCTGATCATACTTGTGAAGAGTGATTCTATTCTTTGTTTTTGAAGATACCCAATCAAAATGGACGAGATAAAACCAGAACTTGCGATCATACAACTCGGTCCTATCGCACTAAAAAGACTTTGTTTTTGAACTGTACGCATAATTTGTGGCATCTGAATATCAAATTTTTGAACCTTTGGCATTTCAACATTTAAACAGGACGGATAATATACTGCATTTTTACAATCTAGCTCTACATTACTATAAGGATTATTGACCATATCCAAAAGCACATAGTTTTTAAAATAAATCATGCGAATGTTCGCAAACACAATTTCATCCTGCATACAAAGGCTGCATCTTTTAACTCGTTTCGAATTGACATACGTACCGTTCAAACTATCAAAATCCTGTAATACACCTTCTTCAATTTGAAAATGATACCTAGACACTCCATTTGTACATAATTGAATATCACATGCTTCACTTCTTCCAACCTTTATCTTTTTAGAAATTGGAAAATGGCACATTGTACTTTCTATTTCTTCTAAATAAAATAAAACTTCACCTAGAATACACGATTCGCCATATCTCAATATTTTTTTAGATTGATTCCATACGATACACACACCATTCCTTCTTTTTTCAAAGAAGTACTTTGAAAAATGACTTTGCGCAGTTCAAATCAAAGTAGTGGCAGGATTTGTCTGTGTATACCCATAGTTTGATCATAATTTAAAGATTTGTTTGAGCCACATCCTTATTTTCTGTATAGAGGTGATTCTCACAGCTGACCTTTTGATTTCTTCTTTTTTTTAATACTTTGCGATGCTTTGTCTTTACCTCAATTGAAGTCTTTTTTCTTTTTTAACGAAATCTCGACAAAATCATGTCCCACCACATCTTTTTCAATCTGTACACGTTTACCATTGACTAAAACATACTCGATCTTATCTTCAGACCATATTTGTACCTTATTCTTTTTACGCGTATAGTGAATTTTGGGCTTAGAAACCTTTTGAATATGTTTCGTATTCTTTTTTAAGACCACTTCATTATCTTCATTTACAACCCAGACACGTTCAAATTCAACCACTTCATCTTTTTCTAGAACTTGTTCACTTTTTGAAACCATTTCAATCTCTTTATCGGGACTAAATACAAATTCATATTCTTTCTTTTCTAGGTTCATCAGCACATCATTTGTATATGTCACAATTTTTAATACATCATCTTTCATCATACGATTAAAGACTTTCTCAAAATCCATATCCATGAAAGTATCATTTAAATAGTATTCCACCCGCATATACGCATTTGCATCATCATACTTGTATTCTAGACTGGGTTGTTTCTTTAAATTCATGCGATCCACAACCCTTTCATTATTCATAAACAACTGACTTGAAGGGGCTTTTTTATCGATTTGGACATAAATTTGATCACTTACCTCATGTCCATATATATCTTTGGCATACGCACTCACACAATAGATGACATCCTGATTCTGTATGGCTGGTAAACGAATCGTTTCATTGAGCGCATAGCGCGTTTTAATACCATTGAGATCCACATCTATATATCCTATTTCTAATTTAGATACATTACGGATTGCTTTCACAATGACATCCTCATTAGATAGCTTACTTGAAGGAGTTAATGTGACTATTGGCAAAATATTGGAATATTCAATAGAGCCTTCGATACTTTTTTTAAATTGTGGATACTCTTTATGTTCTAACTCAAATGTATACTTTCCATTTTTTGAATGATCAATCAACACTTTATTTTTGTCTTCTAAATCGAGTGAATAATAATATATACCATCACAATATACACGCAGATTAAAAGCCTGTTTACATACAGATTCAAATTGCAGGTTAGAATGATTTTCTTTTGTGTACACGACAGAATTTAATAAACATTCAGGATATTCAATAGGTAAAATTTTAATTTCTCTTTCCAACTTATTTTGTGCAATATCCGTACAAATTATTCGTAAAGATTGATTTTTGGATGTAACATCCACATCAAATTCAAGTTCTTCACATTCCATTTGTTCATCATCTAAATAAACCTCAATACTTTTCACATTTTGTTCGAATATCTTTACATGAACGGTTTCTTTATCTTCTAAAGGAAGTACATCTATGATATTTTGATTGCTTGCATTGAATACAATATCTGGCATTGTCGTATCTAATAGAATTGTTTTTTCACCTTCCTGTAAAGCATAACCATCTATATCTTTTAAAATAAATACAAGCTGCGTGATTCCTTCTTTTTGAATATCGATAAAAGTATGTTCTTGGTTTAAATCAATTTCTTTGCCATCATAAATAACTAAACTAGAATCTCGATCCACTTTTTTCATCAAAGAACAACTCAACATTTCCTGTCGCAGAGGCCACACCATTTATAAAGCTTTCTGTTTCCTGCCAATATATAAAATCTGTATATTCAACATCTTGTACAGAAACAATCATAGGCTCCTCCAAAATTCATAAAGATCTTTCCATCTTTCACTTTTTAAATTGTCAATAAAAACCACTGGAATTTCCATATTTTCACTCTCCTTATTTCGTAATAAAAGTACATATTCCAAGTAATTACATCCTAGATTTTCAAATTCGGCTTGATACGTTTTTAATGTCTCTGGATTTATACTTTCAATCCATTCTTTAATCGGTTGAATCGAAATTTTAATTTCTTTATGCAAACCAAACTGAAGACATTGATTTAAAACGTTCAATTTATCTTTTAGAAGCAAGTTATTTGAATTCACCAGCTTAACACACGTATCAATATGTGCGACATCCGGATTTAAATACACCAATACAAGTGCTTGAAGCTCTGGCCATTTATCTAAAGAAACACGATCATATACATATCGAATCAAAGTAGCATCTTTTGTCGCTATTGCCTCCTCCATTAAAAATAAAGATGCTTGTTCATTGACATATACTTCATCCAAGATCCATCCATTAGAGATCCACGTATATAAACGATCTTTTTTATCAGATTCTTTATACGCTTTTTCAAATAAGGCAATTTGATGATGGGTGTAGTACGCATCAAAGACACTTTTTGTACTTGTACGGAAGACAGACAGAATACATATAGAAAGTACAAGCAAGATTCGAATGATGATATGTATAAAAATCAAGTTCTTAAATGTGGATAATCGAGATATTCTTCGCTCTTGTTTTTGATGACACAAAAGGAACTATGGGCATCATACTTATGCCAAAAAAGTTCTTGAATCAAAGAACCAAGTGCATAGATATCACAACGAATATCTTTTTCACTCAATGTTAATAATTCAGGTGCACAATTGGATTTTGAAGCCATCACTGCCACATGCGAGTGATTTTCAATACATGCGTTAAAATCAATTAAATAAAAATGGTTCTGATAATAAATAATATTTTCAAGTTTTAAATCAATATAGAGATAGCCAATCTGATGCAGATCTTGCAGGACTTTTAAAACATCAATTAGCAAGCGATACTTTTTGAATAAACAACGATGGTTTTGAAAGTATTGTCTTGCGTTGATTCCTGGAATATACGTTTCGACAAAACATTGCGCAAAGTCTTCTTCAAAACAAGTGATCAAGCTAGGGACATGGATCGAATTTAAGTTAGAGAGCACATTGATCTCTGTTTTAAATTGATGTTTATATCGTTTTGTTTCATAATCTGGACAGATTTTTAAAATATAAACACACGTACTCAATTCATCCATAACACGATAAACATTGGCATTATAGGTATGTATGATCTTATATCTATTGTTCTTTAAATTCACACACGACATCACCAAATCGTATCGTCATGCCATCTTTTAATCGCATCTTACGTTTCACTTCTTTTTCGTTCAGATACGTCTTATTCGTACTCTTTAGATCTTGTATATAGTACCGATCATTTTCACATACGATCTTGGCATGTTTTAAAGATATACTCGCATCCTGTATACGGACATCACATACCATCGCTCTTCCCACTAGATTGATTTCATTGCACAATGCATATTTTTCTTGATCGCATAATAAGTAGGCATAAAAATCTACTTTTACTTGTAAAAGCTGTGTTTTTTCTTCCAAAACAGATTCAACAGGCTTCTCTTTATGGAAAGCTTGTATGGGTTCTTTGACTTTAAATGTCTGCATTCTCTTGTTTTTAAAGAAAGAAAACTTTTTCGGATAATATAAATTTCGTATATTATCCAGACCTAAGACAAGATTGGGTAAACTAAACTCAGCACTCTTTAAAAACTTCAATAAAAATCCAGGAATTTCAAAAGCGGTTGTAGTCCGCATTGTTTTTGCGATGTATTCCACCCATTTTTCTGACATATCCTTTTGAAACATCCAGTTCGATATTTGAATGGGCACCACGACAAACGCAAAGCGGTCTCCAAAACTAGAGACAAATACGTAGTCTGGGTCAAATAGAACTGGCTTATTGCGATTGGATGCGATGGCTTGTTCAAATAACTGATGCAAGAATATATATCCTTCTTCTTTTTCAAACACATACTGACTTAAAAAATCATGTAAAGGAATATAGCCTTCTATCGCATACACCATCGATGCCGTTTTTTCGTTTGTCAACATACAAGGCAGACAAAAATCATCGTTCGATAATCGATCAAAAATGGATAGGTCGAGTAATTCTGGATTTTTCAAATGAACATACAAGTGATTATCATCATGTGATCTTGTTCAATCCATTCGGACATCTCATCACCTCCATACTCTTAAACGTTTTTTTTAGCACTTTTTCCAGAAAACTTTTCATTATTTTTTTGATTTTTTGAGTTTTTTTGTCTAAAATGAAACAATGATGAAATTTATAACATATATTCACGTTTATTTAATCCAAGTCATCCTGAATTTCCTTCCATTTTGCTGGATTGACATCTTCTATGACAATCAGACGTATATAGGAAATCAACTACATCACCCCATATATTTATTTCTATGGGCGTTTAGTTCGGCAATTGGATTTTATTATTATTCAAAAAAAATATGGGAAAAATATAACGTAAATTACAATAAAAAAAATCATACCCTAATCTGTTTAGGCATGATTCTTTCATGTAGTATTCCCTATAACGATATTACACTTTTAAAAGACCTTCACGTATGGCTTTCCATTCTTTTTGTAGCCTGGTTTATCCTTGAATGGTTTCTTTATATTCCGGTTCACTTAAATAAAAACTCAATCCTGTTTTTTATCAACATTGGATTGAGTTTTGTGTTCACATTTATGTTTGGCCACATTACTGGCTTTTGCGAAATCTATTTTTCATTTACTACGAATATTCTACTTCATCACTGGATGTTTCAGGATTGATCTTTTCAATCTTATCTAAGTAGTTTTTCGCTTTTTTCACAAAATACATACGATTTCCGAGCTCAAGTACTTTTTCAAAATATAAGCGAGCCAATTTATAATCTTCTTCTACAAATGAGATCAGAGCAATGTAGTAACATGAATCTACTTGCTGGAAAGGAAAATTCGCTCTTTGTAGACCTTGTAAATAATATTTCTTACAAGTATTCAAATCCCCATCCATTAGATGGATTTTATTTTCAATGGCCGCCATTTCTTCACTTTGAATCATGACACCCGCACGTCCATAATGAAGACGAATATTTTGTGCCTCTTCTTTACAACGAGATAAAGCCTCTTCATCCTTCAACATATAATAGATGTAAGACATCAATGACCAATATTGTAAAGAACTCGATGCATCCTTACGCGGATAACTAATCAATACATCTTGAGCAAGTTCAGCATCATTTAAATAAATCAAGCATTGTGCAAGCAATGTGTGCTGGCTCAAGCGTGTATGTCCCTTTGAATTTGTACAATAGTAAATAATGGCACTCGCACAAGCCTCAGGATTACAATCTTCATATAATAATTTTGTGATTGGTAAAAGTGATACAGCACGATAACGTAACACTAAATTAAACGCAAATAAGTAGAACATCAACAATACAGCTAGAAGCATCATGTTATTCACGGCAATTAAAATCGCAAATAGGGCAACAATACCTAACGCATAAATACCTGTTAATTTACGCACATTTTTACGACAAGTCTTTGCAAGATCCTTATAAGACTCATCCAATTCATGATGAATCTTATACATACGAACCAATTCATCATCACTTGTAAAATTAAATTCGCGACGTTCTTTCGAAATGTTTTTACGTAAACTTAACATTCCATAAATACATACAATAAATGCAGGCACAACCAAAATGGCACCTATATAGATCATGTATTCAGGTAAAAAGAAAATCAAACACATAACGATCCATGGGCTGATGTTGAATCGTGATGTTACATATTGTCCAATATAAATGATATTGATGATTCCTGAAATCAATAAGGCATCACCTACATATAAGATCCACATATTATTTTGTAGATACGTTAAAACCTGTTTCAGTGATTCTGTATCTACACCTGGCACAGAACTTAATGAACTCGACAACATATCCGAACTCATATCTATACCACTCGCAAATACAACCGCACTTAAGCAAAGTCCAACTAAAAAAGCTACAACTAAAGCTATTAAATGGGATTTACAACGATATTTCCACATACAACCACCTATTTCTTCTCTATAATTCTTGCAGGAATACCTACTGCAGTTGCCCCTTCAGGAACATCTTTTAAGACGACCGCATTTGCCCCTACACGACACCCCTTTTTCAAAGTGATATTTCCTAAACATTTTGCGCCACAGCCAATATATACACCATCCTCTAAAGTTGGATGTCTTTTGACATGTTGCTTTCCTGTACCACCAAGTGTGACACCATGATAAAGCTGACAATCATCCCCGATAATTGCCGTTTCACCAATCACAACTCCCATACCATGATCAATCATCAAGCCACGACCAATCACAGCACCAGGGTGAATTTCAATTCCTGTCCAATGCCTTGCTCGATTGCTTACCCAACGCGCAATAAATGTATGATTATGCACCCAAAACCAATGGGCAATACGGTGTAAACCAATTGCCTTAATATGTGGATACAACCAAAACACTTCCCATTTTGAATGTGCTGCCGGGTCTAACTGCATTGTTCTTTCTATGTTATATAATCCATCACGGATAAAAGATTTCTTGTTTCTTTCTGACATGATAAAATTTTAGTTTATTTATGTCTAAATTTCAAGTTTAGTGTTTATTTCACATAAACTTCACATAGTGAATCATCTAAAACCTTACCAATCGAATCATGAATCACAAGATCCGCCTTTGAATCCATATTCGTACTATCTTTATTGATCAAAACCAAATGTTTGCCATGAAAATAGTTAATTAAACCAGCCGCAGGATATACGACAAGACTTGTACCACCTACAATTAAAAGATCTGCCTGCTCAATCGCATGAATAGCCGAATACAATGTATATTCATCTAAGCCTTCTTCATACAAAACAACATCTGGCTTAATGATGGCACCACACTTGCTACATCTAGGAATACCTTCATTATCTCTTAGTTTCATCATATCCTCTAGAGAATATTTTGTTTGACAATGTGTACAAGTATTTCTTAAAACACTTCCATGTAATTCATAGACCTTTTTAGAACCTGCCATCTGATGTAAGCCATCAATATTCTGTGTCACAATCCCTTTTAGCTTTCCCATTTTTTCAAGTTTTGAAAGAGCATAATGCGCCTTATTAGGTTGGGCATCTGGATAAATCATCTGATTAAAATAAAAATCAAAGAATTCTTTAGGATGACTTAAATAAAAACTATGTGACAACATAATCTCAGCCGGATATGGATACTTCTTTTTATATAATCCATTGTCGCTACGAAAATCTGGAATGTTACTTTCTGTAGACACTCCAGCACCACCAAAAAATACTATATTATTACTTTCTTGAATCCAATCTTTTAAAGACATAACATCACTTCCTGAAACTATTATACCTCCAAACAAGAAAAGAAAGGAAGATATTTCACTATCTTCCTTGAATATCAAATGTATACTCGCCATTGTGACAATCTACATTGATTACATCCCCTTGCATAGCACCAGTCTTAATCATTTCCTTGGCAATCTGTGTTTCAAGATTTCTTTGAATATAACGCTTCATAGGACGAGCACCATACACTGGATCAACACCCATCTTTGCGATCTGATTATACACAGCATCACTTACATTCAATGTAATGTCACGTTGAGCCAATCGCTTTTGTAGCAAGCCGACAAACTTGTGGGCAATCTTAATAAAGGCTGAATCATCTAATGCGTTAAACACTATAATTTCATCGATACGATTAATGAATTCTGGTTTAAAATGACGCTTTACTTCTTCCATATATTTATCATGTACATCACCAGATTCAAAGGCATATTGGCTACCCAAGTTAGATGTTAAGATAATAATTGTATTCTTAAAATCTACCGTAACACCTTTCGAGTCTGTAATACGACCATCATCAAGAATTTGAAGTAACACATTGAATACATCTGGATGCGCCTTTTCGATTTCATCAAACAAGACAATACTATATGGATTACGACGAACTGCCTCTGTCAATTGACCACCTTCATCATATCCCACATATCCTGGAGGAGCACCAATTAATCGTGCCACACTGTGTTTTTCCATGTATTCACTCATATCAATACGCACAATATGTCTTTCATCATCAAATAACTGTTCAGCCAAAGCCTTGGCAACCTCCGTTTTACCAACACCAGTTGGACCTAAGAACATGAACGATCCAATTGGACGATTCTCATCTTGAATCTGTGCTTTAGAACGCAAGATTGCATCTGTTACAAGTTCTAGAGCTTCATTTTGACCAACAACACGTTTTTCAAGTTCTTCCTTCAAATTCAATAATTTATCTCTTTCAGAAGCAACCAAACGAGTCACTTCAACACCTGTCCATCTAGAAACGATTTTCGCAATCAATTCTTCATTGACCGTTTCTTGAATCAAAGCATCCTCTTTTTGACTTGCCTGCTCTTTTTGAATACGAGCCTCTAATTCTGGAATCGTTCCATATTGAAGTTTAGCAGCATCTTCATAACGAGCTTCATTACGCGCCTGCTCTAAATCCAAACGAGCCTTCTCCAAACGTTGTTTATCCTCTTTTTCATTAGCCAAGCCACGTTTTTCGTCTTCCCACTTAGAATGCATTTCATCACGCTTTGATTGTAAAGAAGCTAATTCACTTTCAATTTCTTCACGACGCTCAATAGCCCTTTTATCTTCTTCTTTTTGTAGAGAAGTCTTTTCAATTTGAAGTTGTAAAATCTTACGCTGTAATTCATCCAACTCTTGAGGCATACTTTCCATTTCAACCTTTAACGTAGCACAAGCTTCATCCACTAAGTCAATTGCCTTATCTGGTAAGAAACGATCTGTGATATAACGATCGGACATAGTAGCCGCCGCAATTAAAGCTTCATCCAAAATACGTACACCATGATAGCTTTCAAAACGATCTTTTAATCCACGCAAAATACTGATTGTATCCTCTACACTTGGCTGAGCAACTTGTACTTTTTGGAAACGACGCTCTAAAGCCGCATCCTTTTCAATATATTTACGATATTCATTGAATGTTGTTGCACCAATACAATGTAGTTCACCACGAGCTAACATTGGCTTTAATAAGTTAGCCGCATCCATACTACCTTCGGTTTTACCTGCACCAACCAAGTTATGAATTTCATCAATAAACAAGATGATTTGTCCATCCGATTTTTTGACTTCATCCAAAATGGATTTTAAACGCTCCTCAAATTCACCACGATACTTAGCACCGGCAATCAAAGATCCCATATCCAATTCAATCAAGCGTTTCTCTTTTAATGACTCAGGCACATCACCCTTCATAATACGCCATGCGATTCCTTCAACAACAGCTGTCTTACCAACACCTGGCTCACCAATCAAGACAGGGTTGTTCTTTGTCTTACGAGATAAAATCTGCATAACACGACGAATTTCATCATCACGTCCAATAATTGGATCAATCTTACCATCACGCACATCCTGAACTAAATCACGACCATATTTCTTTAAAGCTTCTACATTCTCTTCTGAATTTGGCGTATCAAATTTTTTACCATTACGACGCTCTAATTCAGCCTTGTAGCAAGCATCCTTATTCAAGTTAAAAGTTCTTACCAATTCTTTAGAAATATAAGAACGATTAAACAATAAAGCTAAGAATACACTGGCTACAGAAAGATAAGTTTCATCATGTTGACTCGCCCAGTTTTGTGCATCTTCAAACGATTTCTGCACTTCATTGGATAAATTTATATTACTTGTTGAGCTCTTTGCGATACGATTTGATTCTTGTTGAACCATCTGTAATGCACGGCCTTTATCCAAGCCAATACGCTCAAACAAACCGTCCAATACATCATCCTTAAAAATCGTTTCCAACATATCCACAGTATCTACACTTGGATGTTGGTTGGATTTTGCCAAATTAATGGCATCCATTAAAATCTTCTGCAAACGCTCTGACATTTGATCGATATTCATAAATAAGCACCTCCTTGTACTTAGCACTCACTCTTTATGATTGCTAATGATAGTATAACACCATTTTTGGCACTGTCAACACTTAAGTGCTAAATTATTTTTAAAAAAAAAGTAGATTTCTCTACTTTTCCAATGTATTACGATTATAAGCTCTTTGCCAATTTACGCTAAATTCACCCACCGCAATCTTTGTTCCTGGATGATCGATCATTTGATATAAAACATCACAAGGAACAGTTACAGCTTGAATTCCAGCCTTAATCAATTCATGTACTTGATATGTATTTTTAAAGCTTGCCGCAATCACTTTAGCTGGCATATGATTCACTCTCAACATTTCAATCAAGTCTTTCACATCCTGAACACCATCTCCATAATTACACATACGATTTGTATAAGGTGCTAAATATTCAGCTCCATTCATTGCAGCTAAAAAAGCCTGATCCGCTGTATAAATGGCAGTAGCCAATGTGTGAATTCCTAATTTTTTACACTCTTTAATAGCTCTTAAACCCTCATGTGTAACCGGAATCTTTACATACATATTTTTATTACGAATGGAAGAAATCATTTTTGCCTCTTCCATAATTCCTTCAAAAGAAGTTTGTACCGTTTGAATAAATAACAATTGATCTTCGCTCAACACCTCACAAAGATCTTTTACTACATCCATTGCTTCTCTATTTGATTTCGTTAATATTGTAGGGTTTGTCGTAACACCCGTAATTGTTAATAATTCATTTAGTTCTTTAATTTGTTCAATATTTGATGAGTCGATAATTAATTCCATGATGGATCCTCCTTAAGTTCATCTGTATCCTAACACTAGAAAAATTTTGATTCAATAACCTTTTCACATCAAACAAATTATTTCAAAAGAACACAAAAAAACATGTTTCTTTATGTTCTTTTTTGTGCTTTTAATAAAAATATGAACACAACACAACGAAGATATGAAATCTATGAAAAACTAAAAAAAGATAAAACCGTACAAGTAAGTGAACTCGCAAAAGTATACTCCGTTTCCTTAATGACCATACGAAGAGATTTAGATAGTCTAGAAAACCAAGGACTCGCCACAAAGAGCTATGGAGGAGCCACACTCAATGAGTCTAGTTCAACTGAGCCTTCCTTTGAAATCAAAGAAGGTATGTCACAATCGGATAAAAAAGAGATCGCGATTTACGCCAGTACACTCATTCAAGATGGAGATTCTATCTATTTAGATTGTGGTACAACCTGCCTTGAGCTCTTTAAACGTATACACCATAAAAAAATCACAATCTTTACAAATTTTTGGAAAATTCTTCAATATGTAGATCGAAATACCAAGGCAAAAATCATTATGGCTCCAGGAACCTATAATCCTGTAACCCAGGCAGCTCTATCTGAAAGCACCATCCAATTCTTTCAAAACTATTATATTGATAAAGCCTTTATCTCCGTATTAGGCCTTGACTTAGACTATGGCGTATCCATTCCCAGCATGAGTGATGCTTTAGTTAAAAAAGCGATTCTTGATTCTTCCAATAAAAAAATTTGTATGGTAGACCATACAAAATTTCATAAGAAGTATATGTCAAAAATAGCCAATATTGATGATTTTGACATGATCATTACAGACGATAAATTAGAATCCGATATACATGTCAAAAACATTATAAAAGCACATTGAAAAATTGATTATCAATGTGCTTTTCTTGTTAGAACGCTTTTGTTCCCTTTGTATAAGTCATTTCAACAGAATAGTCATCATTTAATACAACTAAATCTGCATCTTTTCCAGTTTGAATCGATCCTTTACGATCGTCTACATTCAACATACGAGCTGGGTTCAATGTACAAGCATTGATAGCTGTTTGCCAAGGAACCATTGCTTTTTCTACTAAAATACGAAGTCCATTATTGACATGCAATGTAGATCCTGCAAGACCCTTCGTATCTGTTAAGTGTGCACTTCCATCTGGATATAATTCGATTTCGTTTCCACCAAACAATACTTTTGTACCAACAGGTAGTCCCTTAACCATTAATGAATCTGTAATCATAATGCAGTGATCTGGCCCTTTAGCTGTAAAGTAATCATTTAATGCTTCATAAGTTGAGTGGTTTCCATCACAGATAATTTCACCATATACATCTCTATAACGCATGGCAGCACCAACTAATCCTGGTTCACGGTGATGGAATTTAGTCATACCATTGAATACGTGAGTCATTGAGTTTGCACCATTCGCAATGGCTAAACGAGCCTGTTCAAAAGTAGCTCCTGAGTGACCTTGACTACATACAATTCCATTTGCACGTAAGAACTTAGTTAATTCAAAGTTATCATCGTGTTCACAAGCCATAGTCACAATTTTAATTAAATTATTAGAAGCTGCCAAGTAACGTTTGAATTGTTCAAGATCTGGTTTTACACAATACTGTTCAGGTTGTGCTCCCTTATATACTTGATCCAAATAAGGTCCTTCAAAGTGAATACCTAAAATTTCTGCACCTTCATACCCTTCTTCAACAACTTTCGCAACATTTTTAACCGCATTTGTCAAAACTTCTTCAGACTGTGTGATTGTTGTTGGAAGAATACCTGTAACACCTTCTTTAACAATGTTTTTCATCCAGTTACGAAGACCTTCTTCATTCGCATCATTTGTATCAAATCCATAAGCACCATGTGTGTGTACATCGATAAATCCTGGGACAATTCTCTTATCTCCATAATCTTCATCTACATCTTTTTCTCCATATGGATAGATATTTACAATCTTTCCTTCTTCTACTTCAACTTGGGCTGCCAACCATGTATTTACGACCCAAATTCTTTTACTTTGAATAATCATATCGACAATTCCTCCTAACTATTATTATACTCTTTATAAAAGAAAACACTTACACTTTTTAGTTGACTTTTTATAATTTTTATTCAAAAAATATAAAAGATGCAAATGAATAGACATATTCTCTAAATAATTCTAAAATAGAGGAAGAGGTGAACAAAAATGAAAAGAGCTAAAAAAATTATAGATAACGTGTACTGGGTTGGGGTTAGAGACTTAAATAACCGCCACTTCCATGGTGATTTATATCCAATTGATGAAGGGTGTACATATAATGCCTACTTAGTTGTAGATGATGAAGTCACACTTTTTGATACAGTCGAAGAAGAATTCACAGAAGAACTATTGGAAAGAGTTGAATCCGTACTTCAAGGAAGAGAAATTGACAATATTGTTGTTCAACATACAGAACCAGATCATTCGGGTGGATTTAAAAAAGTATATGCCAAATATCCAAACGCAAAAGTTTACGCATCTATTTCTGGAAAGAAGAATATGATTGAACAATATTTTGACCAAGTTCCATATCAGGTCGTAAAGACAAATGATACAATCAACACAGGAAAATATGACTTTGTCTTTGTCGAAATGCAGATGATTCACTGGCCAGACAACATGTTGACATATTGTCCACAGTTAAAAACTGTATTCTCAAACGATGCCTTTGGACAGCACATTGTAAACTTTAATCTAACCGATGAAGGATTGGATAAAGCGTATTGTTTAAAACAAGCTAAAGAATACTTTGCGAACATTGTTTTACCATATACAACACCAGTGCAAGCTAAATTAAACCTAATTCTAGGCATGAATTTAGACATTGAATATATCATGCCGGCACATGGTATTATCTGGAAAGACTATATTGCAGATATTATTGAAACATATAAAGGTATCGCTGCTCAAAAAGTAGAAAATAAAGCCGTAATTGTATATGAATCTGTATGGAAACATACGCAACAGATTGCCGAAAGCTTAGCCGAAGGATTCAGCGATGCTGGTATGGATGTAAAAGTCTATAAATTATCGGATACAAAATCAAGTATTGTGATGCGTGAAATCATGGATGCCAAAGTTGTATGTATTGGATCAGGAACCTACAACAATGTCATGGCACCAAGCGTAGCCGCTTTCCTTGAACACATTCGTCCATGTAAATTTAAAAACAAAAAAGGGTTGGCCTTTGCCGCATACGGATGGTTTAACCAAGTAGCCAAAGAAATCGATACAAGAATGCAACAATCTGGAATCGAATCATGCCACGATGTGATCAATCAATGCTACACACCAAGTGATGATCAATTAGAAGACTATTTTAATGTCGCAAAAGAAATCGCAAAAAATTGCCAGGAATAAATTTCCTGGCTTTTTTAGTCTATATTTACATGTGAATTTGGCAATAAACGAAGTCCTTTAGGAATCTTATTTTTGATTTGTTTTCCATCACTCTTGCCAAAGCCAAACGGATGTCCCTTAAAACATACAGCCACATACCCTTTTTCGCATTCCTTTTGTAAAACTTCACCATGCATAAAAAGGTCCATTTCTTCTAGAATTACATCCACTTTTCTTTTATAGTCAAAATCTGCAACCATATAAAAAGAATGACTTGGCTCAAAACGATTCTTAATGACATCCCCCAAATATACGCCTTGACGTAATACTTTTACCTTTTTAAAATCCACAAACGGAACATCCATTCCATATACTCTATCCTTATCTATATAGTAATAGTTTGGCAATGTATTCAATTGTTCCTTCAAAAATTTCTCAGTAATCTTATCTATTTTTTTGATTTTAGAACTGGAAGTTTACCTGCAACACCTGATTGTTTCTTGAATTTCGCAATGAAATGACCCTCACCACCATCCATTGGAAAGATACGACGCACATTCAAGTCTTTAAACCCTTTTCTTCCCCACGAAACTTCAGGATCCACCAAGACCATATCCGCATGTTTTTCTAAAAAATCTAAGACAACATCTTCATCTTCTTCTAAAGCATATGTGCAAGTTGAATACACCAAAGTACCACCCGGTTTCAACATAGAATAGGCATGTTCTAATATTTCTTTTTGACGAGTCGCACAAAGTTCAATATTTTCAATGCTCCAATTATTTAGGGCAATATCATGTTTTTTGATCATTCCCTCACCACTACAAGGTGCATCCACTAAAATTTTGTCAAAACAAGCATCAAACACCTTCGTAAGCTTATCTACACTTGTATTGGTTACTGCCACATTTTTCACACCCATACGCTCAATATTAGACAAAAGGATTTGGGCACGCTTCGCATCAATTTCATTCGATACTAGATACCCACTTTTTAAATGTGATGCGATCTGCGTACTCTTTCCACCTGGTGCTGCACATAAATCCAATACATAATCATCTTCTTGTACATCCAAGATTTCAACAGCGCTTGAAGCACTTGGTTCTTGCAGATAAAAACAACCACAAATATGGAAAGGATGATTTCCCAACGGCTTATCTACATAATAACTTTCCTTACAAAACTGACTTGGATGATCCAAATGATCAAATTCATCCAATTCTGCCTTTTTTAAATTTATACGCATACCACGATATAAAGGTTTCGATAAAGATTCAATATAGGCATTATATTCATCTTTTAATAATTTCTGCATGCGAGAAAAATACATTTCTTGACTCATACACCCTCCAAAACGGTCTCAGGATCAATGCGACATGCATAGCCTGAGCATGTTGCAGCCTCACTATAGCCACATCCAAAAGAAAAATCAGCACCGCTGTTTCTAAAATATTCTACGATCGAATTGAGATCCTGTTTTAATTCAAACACCTCTACATGCGTATGAGGCCCCGTTGAATTGCCACTGTTCCCACTTTTCGCTATAACTGTACCTTGACTGACTTGCTGGCCACTTGTCACATAGATTTCATTGGATAAATGCGCATAACTAATCGCATAAAGTCTATCATTTACGGCAACCACCATACAAATGGTATTGCCACCACCATTTGGCCATCCACACCAATTCCCTAAATATCCATTGTTCGAATCCACTGGTGCATGGGCATACAATATGATACCATTAGCAACCGCTAACACATCACTATACATGGCACTTGCGATATCCAAACCTAAATGAAGACCTCCATCCGGATAGGACCAGCATCCAGCACTGATTGTACCATTTTCAACTGGATTTTGCCAAAAAGAACTGTACGAATCAATTTCATAATTTCCATCCACCAAACAAGACATACCATTTTGTTGCCATGATTCATAACCACCAAAATCAGGCAAATGCTCAGTTCCTGAAATCATAGAATCTTCATTATGTTGCCCAGATTCATTGATTTGTGCTAAATGTGAAAACCGTTTTAATAAACGACTTTGACAATTCGATAATCTCTCAAGATATTCATCATATAACAATAACGTATTTTGATTCTTATCGAACTGTTTTTTATGTTTCAAATATTCTACTTCAACATTTCTATATTCATCAAAGTACAACGCCAAATTCTTTTGAATCTTATATGGATACAAAATGGAGTTGTTTCTTTGAATCGTTTGTAATTCCAAGCCATATTCCATTTTTTTCAATTCATAATAATTCTTTTTATGTTTATACCTACGTTCAAGTTCATCCACACACTTTTCTTGTTTATCCATTTCAATCCGTAAATCCGTTTTTTTAGATGTAACATCCATCGCAATATTCCTACATTTTAAAGATAAAAAACTAGCTCTATCTTCATGAATTGTATCGACTTTGGATTCTATATTTGAAATTAAAACTTCATAACTGGGCACGATCATCGATTGTAAACTAATAAAAAAACAGACAAAAAGAGATATACATTTCATAAAACTCCTTCTACTGTCTGTCTTCTAAAATTATTGTATTTATTTTTCTAAGTACATGCAAGCACTATTTAAAATGATAAAACATAAAGTTCCTGTTGCGACAATATTTAATGTACAATCCAACAATCCATATATCAACACGATCGCAATAAAACACATCATCATGCCAAATAGTGCAGGATTTTCTTTTCTTGTATTCGAAGTAAAGATTTCCTTATTTAGCACAAATGTATATGCCAGAAGCACTACTGTTCCAACAACTCCATACGACAAAATGGAATCAATATAAATATTATGGGCATGAGGTGCCTTATGACCATGTACTAATGGATAAAACTTCTGATATGTCTGCGGACCCCATCCAAAGAATGGATACATTGAAATACACATAAATGCCGTCTTCCAAATCTTAATGCGAGAGGCAAAAGTTGACATATCACTGATTCTTGGAATCAACGTTGGTTTTAAGAATACTAAACCACATATACCAAGTTCGAATACAATGGATGTGATAAATAGTTTTTTCCATCGCACACAATAAAGAAAGATAGGAAAGATTAGGGCAAATGGTAATAATGCAGTTCTAGATCCCGTTAAATATAGAACAAAGAAATTAAACAGTGCAATTATAAAATAACCAATCTTACAAAGAATATTGTCGTTTTTCACAAAACGATACATACACATCACACATACAAAATCAATGACCATCGCATAGATATTCGCATTCATAAATGTCGAAGTAATTCTTCGTTTTGGTGAATTGAAGATATGGAATTCTAAAAATGTTCGTCCATTCGCAAGCGAAATCTGATTAAACTGATACAAACCGTAGATAGCCGCAAATACCGATAAAATAATAATAAGATCACACATCTTTTCAAATGTATTTTTTGTGATACTTCTACGATAATAGGCTCCATATAAACCGATCAACACAAATAACCATGTATTACCAAAACCTGTCCAGTTCGAATGGAAGATGGAGACAATAAATTCCAATACGATAAAGCTATAAAAGAAAATTGCGCCCGTTTGATTCTTTATGGCATCCACCAATTTATGTCGGCATAATGCTTGTATTAAAACGCATGCGACTGCTACACTTGCGATTTGATAGGGCAAAAACAGAAAGGCAGTGGCCAATAAAATCATTTTTTCATCTAAATTCATAGATCCTCCCTTCAAAAAAAATAGCTGGTTGAACCAGCTTAATTTCAAAACATGGTGCCGACTATCGGATTTGAACCAATGACCTACGCGTTACGAGTGCGTTGCACTACCACTGTGCTAAGTCGGCATAAAGACTACCCTATTAGAATAGTCTTATTTTTTAAGATTGTAAAGCAGAAATCTGTTGTTGATAATATGTGATTTGTTGCTGCAAAGAAGACAACATCTGATTATTTGTATCAATCTGAGATTGAATATCTGCAGTATCTTCTCCATTTTGTTGCGCATATGCCAAATCAGACTCTAGACTCTGTGCATATTGTGCATACGTATTGTAGTCTTGCTGCAAACTATTCAAGCTTGTTTGATATTCTTTAACCTTCTTTTCATTCTCTGCTTTTTTAGCTTCTTCTTCCTGACGAGCCTTTTCCTCGGCAGCCGCCTTTAATTCACCCTGTTCTTTACATAGATCAATAAAGTCTTTGCCTGTCTTTGATTTTGATAAAGTATCCACTTCATCTTTTAAATTTTTAGACAATGAACTATATGTAGACTGCATGTCGGCTACAGCCATCTTTTCTTCATCGGATTTTGATTCCCAACCATTTAATAAATCAACAATTTGTTGATAAGCAGGAAGTTTAACTTCTTCTTTATCTTGATGAAGCTGCTTCATATCTTTCAACAAAGCCTTATATGTTTTGCCAGTCTGTTCTTTAAAATATTCATTGATTGAAGTCTTTTGTTTATCCAAAAGCTTTTGATAATCTTTATCCAAATCTAGAAGTTCTAATTTCTCAGCATCTGACATCATATTGTCTCCATACTCATCCGCATAAGACACTAATTTATCATATGTTTTTTGTTGCGTTTCAGAAACAATATTTTGTGGATTATACACTAAAACCTTATATGCATATCCACCTAAGGCAACCAAGCCTACTAAGATTACGCATAACACAATTTTTGTAACCTTCTTCATCGGTTTCTTTTCTTTGACTTGTTTATTCTTAGACTTCTTTTCTTTTGGTTTATGTTCCTTTTTTTCTTTCTTTTCTTTTGGCTTCTTTTCCTTTTGGATAACTACCTCTTCATCTTCGTCACCCTCATTTGACATATCCTGCAACATCGCATGCACAAGATCTAATGCCTCATTAGATTGTTCCTTTTCAATCGAAGAAGTTGTAAAATCATCATCCATGTCTTTTAGATCATCTTTATGCTCCTGATAAAACTGCTCTTCTTCCGCAATCGTTTTTTGACCACGCTCTTTACGAAGCATATCTAAAGCTGAAGACATTGTCTTTTCAGCCTGTCTTCTTTCTGCTTCAGACATCTGATGAACCTCTTTAGGCTTTTTTAATTCATCGTTATACTCTGTTTTTTTATCTAAAAGTGCTTTTGAATAAGCATCTATATTCTTATCATTTTTACTCATAATATATTTTCCTTAGTTCGAATCTATTTTAACACATTATAAGCCTTCTTTTTCAACAAATTCATAAAAAGATTTTTCTTTCACAAAATCCTCTTTATTCACCTTTCCAATCGGCTGCGCATAAATAATAAATTCATTTTCGCCTTCCAATTCAAACATTTCATCACAAATCCTTGTCACACACGCTCCAATTCCACAAGTTCCTAAACCAATACTTGTGCTTGCCAAATATATATTTTCTCCAACATGACCTAAATCCACTAACGCTATTCGATGTGCAAGATGTCCATAGCGCCATTCGGTACGATATGGAATATAGCTGAAATAGAAAATCACATTGGCTTTTAAAGCCCATAATTGATCGCATAAGGAAGATGCCAAAACATCACTTACCTTTTCAATTGGATTTAAAAACTCAATACGATGTTCCATAGGCAAATAATGATAGGTTCCAGGGGTTAACCCTTCTACATTTTGACATACAAAATAAAGTTCAAAACCATGTCTAGCTCCTCCAGATGGTACTGTACGCAAAGTCGCATATTTCTTACCACGAATTTGTTTAACACCTTGGCAAGTCCAAAGCATATAAGAAAGTTCCAACAAAGACATGGGCTCTTGCGTATATACACGACTACTATGACGTGTATTGATAATATCTAGAAAGTTAGAATGAACGGATAATGCGTCAAAATTTTTAGGAAGTTCTATGGAATCTTTTCGCATAGCAGCTTTAACCAAAGGTGGTTGTGGAAGTTTTTTGTCTTGGTCCGATTCAAATTCTTCTATATCATATTTCAAGTCTGAATAATTCATGCTCTTCTCCTTTTAATGCGCTAATTCATCTAATAATCTTGCCTTTTGTGTTCCTATCAACAAGAGTTGTTTATACTTTTCATATATATCAATCGTATGTGAACTTAAATAGAGAGCCATTTCACTCGACATTGTTAGATTCGTTACAAATATTGTCATTTCCTGACCATTCTTAAATGCATTTTCCATAAATTCAAACGCATTTTCAATCTCCAACTTCAATTGACTATCCAACTTTTCCATTTTTTCCTTTTGTTCAAAGAAAGGCTTTGTACAAGAATCAAAACGAGACTTTGGATCTAGGCTTTCATCCACCATTACTTTTTGTATGTTATTTAACACAAATTCATATTCATGTTTTTGTGAAGCACTTAATAATTCTGTCTGCAATTGATCACGATAATTTGACATGAATGCCTTTGTATGGTCCAAATAAGAAGAATCCATATCTTTCGATATTCTTTCAAGAAACTAAACCAAAGATCTGTACAATGTTTTTCAAAAGAATATACATTCACTTGTCGTAGTAAACCATCCATCACCAAATTAACAACAGAGACTCTTTCATCAAAATCGGCATTAAACAATCGAGCGTAGATCGTGCTTGATACATTTCCATTTAAGATATCATCAATGCCATAATCATCCTGATATTTTTTATACACCAAATAATAGGCGAAAACATCTTCGGCAATATCTTCATGATGCAGATATTCATAAATCGTATCTTGAGAGATTTCTAGATGCATCTTTTCATAGGTATAGAGTAAATAAGATAAATCTTCCCAACCTCTTGCCGTCACAAATTCCATACCATCCACACTTGTTGAAACAGTATAGAAATGATTGGGCTTTAATTCCAAATAGCTTAAGATCATCGGATGTATATGTTTTGAAATCGCATACTCTTTCCATACATAGTAATCCGTTTCCACATGAATATAACGAATACGATCCATTGTCACGACATCAAAATCACGAACCGATTTATTATATTCACTCGGATTTCCTGCTGCTACAATGATCCAGCCACAAGGAACCTTCTGATTTCCAAAGGTTTTATTCTGCAGAAACTGCAACATCGTAGGTGCTAATGTTTCCGATACACAATTGATTTCATCAATAAATAAGATACCCTCTTTTAATCCTGTATCTTCCATTTTTGAATAAACACTCGCAATGATCTCACTCATTGTATATTCGGTAATCGAGTATGTCTTTCCTTGAAATTCCTTTTCTTGAATAAAAGGAAGGCCCACAGCACTTTGACGTGTATGATGCGTAATTGTATAGCTGACAAGTCCAATTTGACATTCCTTTGCGATTTGTTCCATAATCTGTGTTTTACCAATACCAGGAGGACCAATCAACAATAATGGTCGTTGATTCTTCGCTTCAATCTCATATTCACCAAACGAATTCTTCGATAAATATGCCTGTACAGTATTTTTTTATTTCATTTTTTGCCTGTAATATATTCATAACTTTTCTTCCAATCTATATTGAATAGCCCATGAAGGCACTTTACTTTGATCATAGTCCTCTAAATAAATAAAAGCCGTTTTATAGGCCGGACTCTTTTTAGGATAGATTCCTTTGCCATCCGTAAAATAGAGCAGACCACAAAGATTTTGAAAAACTTTTTGATTGATCAAATCATTCACATAACTAAATACCGGTCTAAAATCGGTGTTGCCTTTACCCACTAGAGTAAATGAATTCAACAATTGATCCATCTCATTTTGATTTGAGATAACATCGTCTTTGCGAATCCTGTCATCACATTGAATAATATGCACCTTGCACGATTTATAAAACATATTTGAAGTGCTTAAAATACTATATGTATTGGATATAAAACGCTTCGCAAGATTTTCATTAATAGAATAACTCGTATCGAGTACAATCACAAACTCATAGATTTTTTTTAACTTCTTTTGTCTCCAAAGGTTCAATCAATGGCATATTTTTATAAATAGACATTCCATATGTGTAATAAGACAAATCAAATTCATCCAAATCTATTTGCATTTCTTCTTTCACAATACTAAATCGTTTTAAAAACTGAGAAAACGAGTATTTCGATTTCTTTGCCTGTAAACTCGACACAAGAAAGGCATCCCCATCCTCATTATCTTTCCCTTTTTGTTTGTGATCAAACAATGTTTGTTTGGCAACACTCTGCCACTTTTTTTGAACAGAAGAAAATTGAGGAATTTTGTCATCTTGCTCTTTAGGCCATGAAGCATGATCATCTACCACAAATTCATAATATAAATCTTGAATATCGCCACGTGTACAAAGCCATTCATATACAGTTATACAGCTGATACCCGTCAAACTTTCAATTTCACGATATACATCTTTTCGAACATATGACAAGATTCGTGAAACACTCTTTTTATGCATCGAATCCAATGTATACTCCACGATAATATCGCAAGCTACATTCCAAATAAATTCAACACGATTTTTTTTTAAGCCAAATATGGCTAAATAAACAATGCAGAACACTATGTAAAAAACTACGATTTAAAAACACTGCATTCTTCTGAAATAAATCAATAATCTTTAATGGATTATAGTAAAAATACACACCATTTGTCGCACATACAGCTACACGCTCGTCTTCCTTCAATACCAGCGTATTTAAAGCAGTTAAAAAATGTGGCATATCCATATAGAGTTCGGATCGAACTAATTCTAAGATATGAATTGCCTTTTCTTTTTCCCATTCACTTTGTCGCATTAAAAATCCTCAAAAGAATATATCGATGATGATTTAAACATCTTATTCTTTAATTCCATCAATAGAGTACGAGTTTCTAAATCCTTTTCCATAAAAATCAATCGATCTAGATCGGATTGACCAAGACACTCTTTTTTTAACAATTTCTCTACCATAGCACATATATCTTTATATACATGTAAATAAGAAGTCAAATCATGTGCCCTTAAATAAGGAACGTATTGTTCGGATCCCATCATAAAGCGAAGAATCGCTACATGAAAGATACAAGATTCACTTTCTTCAGCACATAGCTTTTCAAAACAAGCATCATATCCATCAAAATCGATTTTCCCCTCCTTTAAAACATTGACGCATGCGAAAACCTTCCCCTTCAATATTCAGGGCAAAGATATGAGCAGGGCCCACTTCATCATAACCCCCGTTGTATTCTGGATAGAATATAGAACTATCTAAAAAGTGAACTTCTACATCCCATGTGATTTGCGTTAAGATTTGTTTCAAGAAAGTAACATCAAAAATTGAACAATCATAATAAATATGATTGAGTCTTAAACAATTCATAAACACATCACTGCCAATACACATTAAACTAGAAGGTACAAATACTTCTTTTAACTTTCGACAATTATAGAATGCATAATCGCCAAGTTTTTTTTAAAGTTCTAGGAAGCTTAACACTTTCAACATCACTACCACTACACTCATGATAATAAGATGGAATTTCACAACTTAAAACTGTTTTAGATAAATCGACTTCTTTTGATGAAAAACAATAATTTCCAATTTCACGAACAATATATCCATCTATCACTTCAGGTATTTCAACAATCGGACTGGATGCATACACTCTTCTTATACAAATACTTTCATCATTTATTTTTTCATAATATACACAAATTTCCATACAAAAATTATAACATAAAACAAAAAAAGACAACTACCGAAGTAATTGTCTACATTTACAAGTGGTGCGGGTGAAGGGACTCGAACCCCCACGCCGAAGGCGCCAGATCCTAAGTCTGGTGCGTCTGCCAATTTCGCCACACCCGCATTTCCAACGTGCTCACATATAATACACTAACATAAAATAAAATGCAAGTATTTTTTAAAAAAGAAGTTACATTTTTGTAACTTCTTAGTGTAATACGGTTGGCTTATGCATCATTTCGATTTCTTCCTGGATATAGGCTTCCACTTTTTCTAAAAGCTCATCCGTAACCTCAATGTCACCTATCATAAAAGGACCATCTCCCATTTCAGATTCCTTCACAAATTTAATTTGCGGAAGCTGCGGCATACGATGATTTCCAAGTTCCTTTTCGATTTTTTCCAATTGTTTAAGTATAGGCTCGGCAATTTGTCTAATCATTTCTTCTTCTGTCATACATAGTATTATAATCAACACCCCTCATTTTGACAAGTTTTAACATATGTTTAAATTTAAACCCAAAACATTGAATCTTATCCAATTCAGAGTAACATACTAGATGAACTGCTAGAAGCATACTACTTCTAGATGTGTTCGTATGCACCCTGGCCTATGCCTACAACATAGGTTCTGGGTGTTTTTTCTATAATACAGATTCTAGTTCTTCTAAAGAAATAGGTCCAGGTCTTAAGATTTGTAACTTTTCTTTTGTACAGTCAACAATCGTACTTGCCTGTAACGCTTTACACGTTCCAAGTACAATACCATCAATTTTTGGAAGCTGTTCATACACATCATCACTTGTAAGTGCTGTTTTTTCTCCAGACTGATTGGCACTTGTGACCAAGATTGGACAATTCAACTCATCAATCACATCTAATATAAATTTTTCATCTGGAATACGAATCGCAATTGTACTTAAGCCATTTGTGTATGCCGAATCTACACTGTCCTTTACATTCACAACGAGTGTCAATGCACCCGGTAAAAACTTAGCCGCAATCTTTTCAATTCTTTCATCCACTAACGCAACTTGCTTCATTTGTTCTACATTTGAAACCATCATTGGGATTGGTTTCGTTTCTGGACGATGTTTTGCGCGTTTTAATCGTTCTAAATCGTCTAAATTCCCATATTTTACTCCAACTCCATATACTGTATCTGTAGGAAGAGCAATAATTTTATGTTCATTAAATGCACACGCTACTTCGTGTACTTGATTTTTAGTATATTCTTTCATGTTTACACCTCTGTCTAAGACATTATACATCTTTTATGATAAAATACACTAAGAAAGAAAGGATGTTAACAATGTTTGAAAATACAATTGCAGCCATCTCCACTTCTTTGCAGGATGGTGCCATTTCCATCATTCGTTTAAGTGGTGACAAGGCTATTGAAATCACGCAAAAAATATTTGACCGTAATATCATGAATGCGAAAAGTCATACCATTCATTATGGTTTTATTATAGATACCGATAAAAATCCTGTTGATGAAGTTTTAATTTCTATCTTTAGAGCTCCAAAAACATATACACGCGAAGACATTGTCGAAATCAATTGTCATGGTGGTACTTTTATTACTCGTAAAATCTTATCGATGGTATTAAGTGCTGGAGCAGATCTGGCAAAACCGGGAGAATTTACGCAGCGTGCCTTCTATCATGGAAGAATTGATTTATCGCAATCTGAAGCCGTTCAAGATATGATTGAAGCAAGTAATAATACCGCAGCTAGTATGGCTATTCATGGAATTAAAGGAAGTGTAAAAAAACTACTACAACCTTTGATTGATGATTTAATGGATATTATTGCGCAGATCGAAGTCAATATTGATTATCCTGAATATGAAGATGTCGAACAATTAACGACAAATGACTTATTACCTAAGACAAATGATTGGTTAGATAAAATCGATCATATTCTTGCTCGTGTACAGACGGGGCAAATGTTAAAAAAAGGTATTGATACAATCATTGTCGGTAAGCCAAATGTTGGTAAATCCAGCTTATTAAATGCACTTCTTGAAGAAGATAAAGCCATCGTTACAGATATTGCGGGAACCACAAGAGACTTGGTGGAGGGTCAAATTCATATTGGCAGTGTTCAATTGAATTTAATTGATACAGCTGGTATTCGTGAATCCAACGATAAGATTGAACAGATTGGTATTGAGAAGAGTCAGGAAAAATTAAAAGATGCCAAGTTGGTTCTTTTAGTTTTCGATGGTTCAAAAGAGTTGGATGAAGAAGATAAACAATTGTTAGAACTGACAAAAGATAAGATGCGTTTAATTATCTATAATAAGTTAGATAAAACTGAAGCTGATAAGGATGGCATTTGGATTTCGGCTGCCAATAAAGAGATCCAACCTTTGATTGATGCCTTGGAAAACTTGTATCATGAAGATTTATTAAAGGAAGATCCACTACTTTCAAATGAGCGTCAAATTGGTTTATTGAATCAAGCCAAAGAAGATATGTTAAGGGCGAAAGAAGCATGGATATGATGGTAGAACCTGATTTAATTGAGATTGACATTCAGGCTGCTCATGATCATTTAAAAGAAATCTTAGGTGAAGTTCATAGAGAAGACTTGTTGGATACATTATTTTCTAAATTTTGTTTAGGTAAATAGTAAAATGCGATGATTAACCAATCATCGCATATTTTTATCTACTTTATTTAATACAACACAACCATCTTCAGTAACTAAAACCAAATCTTCGACACGAACACCCATCTTTCCTGGCAAATAGATACCTGGTTCAATTGAGAAAATCATACCTGGTTTTACAGTTTCTGTATTGGTTGAACTTACATCCCCAAATTCATGATCCGTTTGACCAATGAAATGTCCTAGGCGATGTGTAAAGTATTCGCCATAACCAAAGCTAGAAATATAATTACGAGCCGTTAAATCAATATCGCATAGACGAACGCCTGGACGAATGATTTCTTCCGCTTTTTCATTGGCTACACGTACAATATCATGAATCTTTTTATATTCGTCACTTGCTTCTTTACAGAAATAAGTACGTGTCATATCCGAACAATAACGATCTTTTCTTCCACCAATATCGATCACAATACTGTCTCCTGCTTTTAACACGGAATCATCTGGCATATGATGAGGATCAGCACCATTAGCTCCAAACGAACAGATTGGTGAGAATGAAACATTTTGACATCCTAGCAATTTATATTGTTCAAGAATAAAAGCTTCTACTTGTTTTTCAGTCATACCTTCTGAAATGAAATCTCTTGTACGTTCCATCACAACATCATTGATCTGTGAGTTTTCAATCATACATTCAATTTCTTTTTCATCCTTGATGGCACGAGTATCATCTACATATTTGGATCCAAGAACAACTTTTAATCCTTCACACTTTTCCATTAAAGGAATCAAAAATCGTGCTGTCCAATCTTTATCAACACCTAGCGTTTCACTTGAATCAATAACACTAGCTAAAAGTGAAGTGGAATCATCTGTATCGCTATACCAAATTTCTTCACAATCCTTTTGTTCAACAGTAAATAATGTATTTAAAAATAATACTTTTCTTCCTTCATCATTCAAGTATAGCGCAAACAATCTTTCTCCTGGACCTACATCAACACCAGTTAAATAATAGATGCTGCATGGTTCACTAACTAAGATTTGTTTAAGCCCATCCGCCTTCATTCTCGCAATCACTTGATCGACTCTTTTTTGAAACATAATTATCCTCCTAGAAATTCAAAGTAAATTCTGTACCTTGTTTCTCATCACTTGTCACACTTAATTTGATTTTATGGCTTTGCGCAATTTGACTTGCGATGGATAAGCCTAAACCGGCTCCCCCTTGATATTTTCTTGATTTATCGACACGATAGAAGCGTTCAAATACATGTTTTAAATCTTCTGACGGAATATAGCTATCTGTATTACGAATTGTTATGACGGGTTTATTTTGTACCTTACATAATTTAAAATAAATCTTTCCACCTGAAGGTGTATATTTGATCGCATTGTCCAAGAAAATTAATATCAATTGTTTTAACTGTGACTCATTACCATGTACCTCTATATTTTCTTCCACTTCATCGATTAAATCAATACCTTTTTCAAACGCAATGGATTCAAACGGTAAAACACAATGAAAACATATATCACTAAGCGAACAATTCTGCATAGAAATTTCAATTCGATTCGCATCATTCTTGGCAAGAAACAACATATCCTCTACAAGTTTTCGCATGCGGTTCGCTTCGCTTTGAATCGATTCTATCCATTGTTTTTGTGAAGAAATAGTTTCTGTCGAATGATTGATTAATACATCACTATCCGCTAAAATAACCGTTAATGGCGTTTTTAATTCATGACTGGCATCGGCCACAAATTGTTTCTGTTTATCCCATGCCTGTTCGACTGGTTTTAGTGCCCATTTACTTAAAATACAACTTAGTATAAAGAATACCAGTAATACACTCGATCCAATTTGAATAGATATAATCAACATTCTTTGAAAAGAAGACTGCATATGAGATACATCCACAAAGGCTACGGCATAGCCTGAAGGAATGATTGTGTTTTCATCCACTTGATAGTTGGTAATTTTTTCTTTTTTATACGCAAACCCTAGTTTTTTCAAAATTCCAATATCGTCTTTATTTTTTACACTCTCAATTAAGCTTTGCGCATCTTCTGCATAAATATTCCATACTGAACGGCTTGTGATCATATATTCATAATTTGAATCCGTATAAATCACGAAGGAATTCCCATTAAAATTTCGACTATTTCCAAATGAAATCGAAAAATCTTTATCCTTTAATCGTAAAGCCATTTCTAAACTTTGCTCAACATCCTTTTTATCATGAATATAGTTTGAGCAACAAACTACACCAAATACAGATAATAAGATAACACTGACAAAGGACATTAAAATCAAAATGAATTTTGTCTGTAGTTTTTTAAGCATCACAAACCTCTAGTCGATATCCAACTTTTCGAATCACCTTGATTGAAACTTTGCTTTTTAAAAATTTTAGTTTCTTTCTTAAAAATGAGATATAAACCTCTACATTATTGTCCATCGCATCACTTTCACTACCCCATACCGAAACAATTAAATCATCTTTAGAAGTAATCATTTCAGGATGTGACATTAAATGTTTCATGATTTCAAATTCTTTATATCCTAAATGAATATGTTGACTTGCACAATACAACTCACAAGTATCAAGTTGTAACGATAAATCATCATACTTCAATTCATGTACAATGACTTCTCCTTTACGTCTTGTCAATGCATTAATGCGAGCAACAAGTTCTGCAGCCGAAAATGGTTTAGTCATATAATCATCGGCCCTACATTTAAGCCTTTGACTTTATCTGGAATTTCATCTAATGCCGACAACAACAAAGTTGGAGTTTCAATCTTATTGGCACGCATTTTCTGTACAACCTCAAAACCATTCATAACAGGGAGCATAATATCTAAAATAGCTACATCATAATATCCACTTAGAGCTAAATCTAAACCTTCTTGTCCATCATAAGCCATAGTTACTTGCCATTTTTGTTCTTCTAAAATTTGTGCAATCGCATAAGCAATGTTTTTTTCATCATCCACAACTAATATATTCATAGTGCACGCCCTTTCTTCTTTTTTATATATTAACACACAGTTCTATATTTTCTTTACTCATTTTTATAGATACACAAGATTGTAATGCCAATAACTTTCGATTTAAATAGGATACATAAAGTGAAACTGTATTCTGATTCACATTTACTCGATTGTTCCAAACTTTTTCAATCACAAGCCAATAGGTACTCGATTCGATTCACTTCGAATCAATAAAGAAAGAATACTACATTCCAACTTAGTCAATTGATATTTTGTATTCTTACACGCAAGTGTTTCTTCTTTCTTATTCAATAGAATATCTTGATATTGTAAATAAGAATCGTCTATCACATTTTCTTTTAACATCACTTTGACTCTTGCAATCAATTCCTTTGTAGAAAAGGGCTTGGACAAATAATCGTTGGCACCTAAATCAAAACCTGTAACTTTATCATCCACTTCATTTAATGCACTTAAAAGTAATACCGGAATATCATTTTTTTGTTTTCGAATCAAAGACAATACTTCATATCCATTTTTTTCAGGCATCATAATATCTAAAATTAATCCGTCATAAATTTCTTGAGAAATCAAACGAATGGCACTATTCCCATCAAAACACACATCGCAATTATAGCCCGCATCTTCTAAGACGGCTTGTAGTGCTTTAGCCAAATTCACTTCATCATCCGCAATCAATAATCGCATATTATCCCTCAATTCTATCTTTGATTGTCTGAAATGATAAGTCTAAAGAAGCAATTTCATCGGCACATCGTTTTAATTCACTACGAATCAAATCTTCATCTTCAATATGTTTCTTATAATGAATTTGATGTTCTAGATTTGCCCAAAAATCTAATGCGATCGTTCGTACTTGGATTTCAACTAAACATCCATCCACTTCACAAATCACATGTAGACTGCGATACCCACTGGGTTTGGGATGACTTAAATAGTCTCTTACTTCCACCACTTTAAAGTATGAATGAATCCAATCCTTTACTTCATAGATTTCATCCACAAACGAACAAATGATGCGAACGCCAATAATATCATGAAGCAATGAATAATCATCGCCCACTTTTTTCATAACACTTTCTGGTGACTTAATTCTAGAAGTGTATATTGTATACAAGCTAATGCACTCGAATGAATTGTATTTAAAACCTTATCCAAAACATTTTTTAAACGTATCATAGTCAGATTCATAAAATTCTTTATATGTCATACCATAAACATACTAAACAACACTTAAAATTTGCTTAAAAAAAGTTAGAGATTACTCTCTAACTAAAATAATATCCTTTATAATCATAATAATAAATTCGATAAATAAAACGATCATTTTTCTTGATACTGAACTGTTGTTCAAGATTTCCATCCGTATCGTAAATGGATAATAGTCCTGCAATTCCTGAATCTACGACAATATGATCACCTAGATTTTGTGCACTCGATACATAGGCACTAAATGGAACTTCAAATGAATTGGCCATTGTATATGTCCCTTCGTTTTCATCCACTAAATATTGATAGTAATAGGATGTCGTGCCTTCTGTAATACTTGTTTGAATCCCATCATTTACCGTCCAATCATAATCTTTTCTTGTCTTAGAATATCCAAAATTATTATCAAACATGTATAGATAATATTGACCAGATTCTAATGCATCATCTTCCAAATAAGTTACTGTATGTTGTCCTCCACTCGTCAAGAAGTCACCTACTTTTGTATATAAGTATTCTGTATAGTCTGTATCTTTCCAGAAATCTTCATTGCCTATGATATAGCCAATACTTGGATTTGTGCTACATCATTGATTTTAATGATTGAACTTGTTTCTCGAGAAGAAAGAATGACACTATCATCATTTAGATATTGAAGTGTATTGATATGCATCCAATCCCATTTCGAACCTTCTTTATGATCCGTACTCTCTTTGTAGCTTTTAAATAAATCTTCTAGATCTAATAATTCCGTGACTTCTTCACTATCTACATCCACTTTAATAATACAGTCTTCTACACTATTCTTTTCTTCATTTGTAGCTAATAAAATCAAATTTCCATCCTGATCAAATTGATAATCGTGATGAACTATATAATTACCCAAATTATAAATGTGTTCAATCCTGCCTAAATGATTGATGGCAGCCATTCGATGTGTAGATACACTCATATATAAGATTTGATTTTGCATCAACATACGATGAGAACGATATCCAATAATTGGAATTTCCCCACGCAAAACGCCATTTGTATCATACATATAGACAAAGTCTTGATCATCGGCATCATTTCCTAATAGTGTATATAAACCATTGCCTAAATCTTGTTTAGAACCAGACACTTGTTTAAGTTGTATATCTTCATCACCTAAAAGTGATCCCATTGTATAGTTTGTACTTACACTTTGACTTGTTCCATCCTTATAGGTGGCTGTAATTGTGATGGTATTTGTACAATTTGGAATCAAACCAATCAATTGAAACTCATGTTCCTTTTGATATTCTTTAGCCTGATAAGCCGTAGCTGTAAAATCCGCATAATCGCTGCAACTCACTGTATATGTAATTTTAGCCACTTTGGATGTATTAAAATAAACATACATCGATTGTGTATTGGTTGAAAAAGGATTGTATTTCATAAATATATTTTGAAGTGTATAGTTACCATTTCCTTTTTCATTTTCTAAATCAGATAATGCTTGTTCTTGAAAATCCATCGTATAAATTTTATTGACCGTGACTCTTGATTGACTATCTTTATAAATTCCATATCCAATGGTAAGTCCAATAATCAGCACAAAAATCAATATATTTCCAAGTTTTTTTCTTCATAAATAATCCACCTCGAAAATATTGTATTATGTTTTTCTTAAGATTTCCTTAAGTTTTCTTAAGAATTTAAAAATTGTCAAAAAAAAGAAATAGGCATGATTATTTTAAGGGCATGAAAAGTATAATCACCTATTTCGTTAATGAGTATATATATTAAAACTTAAATAAACCTTAAATATATTCAATGCTATAATTTATGTGGTGGTGAAATTATGAAACTATTATTTAAGCAACGATTCTTTTCCTGGTTTGACAGTTATGATATATACAACGAAGATGGTCAGGTCATATATCAAGTCGAAGGAAACTTTCTTGGGGACATAAACTAGTCATTTATGATCAAAATGGAAATGAAGTGGGTACTGTATTAGAAAAGGTGATGACTTTACTTCCTAAATTTGAAATCTATAAGAATAATGAATATATTGGATGTCTATCGAAAGAATTATCTTTCTTTACTCCACATTATAATATTGACTACAACGGATGGCATATTGATGGAACTCTTACTGAATGGAATTATACAATTGTGGATGAAAGCTATGATACTGTAGCGATTATTCGTAAAGAAATATTTAATTTTACAGATACTTATGTCATTGATGTTAAAGATCCAGAAAATGCATTGGATGCACTTATGTTTGTCTTGGCTATTGATGCAGAAAAATGTTCTAGAAACAAGCGACAAAATAATTAGCACTCACCTCTTGTTATTGTGACGTTGGTTTTGTCTAGTTTCATATAGTCCCGTAACGCCCTAGTTACAAGGGTTTCACGGATTTTGAAAATTTGTAGCTGTTCATCAAAAATCGTCATTTTTCAGAAATTTGGGGTCAAAATTGGCGTCAGATAGCACACCAGAGAGAAAAATTAAATATTTTATAGACTATGGAACGTACACTTTTGGCGTTCCTTTTCTATTTCCAGTCGTTCAGAAATGGACGGCTTTTTTCATACCCAAAATCGAAAGGAGAAAGAGAAAATATGAATAAGCTAGTAAAGCGATTGCTGACAGGAACGCTTGCTTTTGCAACTATCCTCACGGCATTACCAGTGACGGCGGTTCATGCTTCCGGCAATCAATACTGGACAGAATCAGCAGAACGTGTCGGCTACATTGAACAAATTATGAATGACGGTTCTATCAAATCCACGTTCCATGAGGGACACATGAAAGTTGAGGCGAAACTGCCTACTGCGTGGACATCAACACCAATTTCAAGAATGGATATAAAACAAGGTCTGACGCAAGTACACGCATGAGTAGTGATCAGATTGCGGACGTTGCTCTTTCCTTAGAGTACGTCAAGCAATATACCGCTACTCATACAGGGCTGAATAACAACCAGAAGTATTTGCTGGAACAGTGTGTTGTCTGGCAGAGATTGAGTGAACAGCTCGGCTGGCAGTGCGATAATGTCAGAGCTTCCTATAATGAAATCTCACAGGCAGTACAGAATGAAGTGTATGCTGGTGCGAAAGCATTTGTGAAAGCAAACAAAGGACGCTATGAATGTGGTGGTTATATCTACACTGGCGAGGGACAGGACATTGGACAGTTCTGGGCAAAGTTAAATGTAGGAAATGCAAAGGTCAAAAAGACTTCTTCCAATCCCACGGTCACAGATGACAACGCCAACTATTCCTTTGAGGGTGCGACATTTGGTGTCTATTCTGATAAGGCTGTAACAGCCAGCTTGCCACACTTACTGCCGATGGAAACGGCGATACCAAAGAAGTTGAGGTGAAAGCCGGAACAGTGTATATCAAAGAGCTTTCTGCTCCAAAGGGTTACAAGCTGGATTCTATTGTCCATGCCTTAAATGTGGAAGTTGGAAAAACAGCGACATTGACTGTTACTGACACTCCAAAGGTCACAGAGACTTTGATTGATTTATTCAAAATTGACATGGAAACAGGAAAATCTACTCCACAGGGAACTGCTTCTTTAGAGGGTGCAGAGTTCACATGGAGCTATTATGACGGATACTACAATGCAGATAATCTACCTGCAAAAGCTACCCGTACATGGACAACCAAAACCGTTGCCGAAAAAGACAGTGACGGAACTATCCGTTATGTATCCAGACTTGCCGACAGCTACAAAGTATCCGGCGACAGCTTCTATACACAGGACGGTAAAAATGTACTGCCACTTGGTACACTCACTGTCACAGAAACAAAAGCACCAAACGGCTACTTATTAGATGGTGCATATATGCAGGCTGACGGAAATTCCGAACAAATTAAGGGAACATACCTTACACAGATTTCCGAAGATGGCGAACTTGCCGTACTTTCTGGAAGCAATCAGTATTCCGTATCCGACAAAGTTATCCGTGGCAGTGTAAAAATCCAGAAACGTGACCTTGAAACAAAGGATACCAAAGCACAGGGAAGTGCGACCTTACAGTACACAGAATTTAATATCATTTCCTTAAATGACAGTCCTGTACTGGTTGAGGGAAAATTATACAACAAGAATGAAACCGTAAAGAAGATTCAGACAGGCATTGACGGAATTGCTTCTACTTCTGCCGACTTGCTCCCTTACGGAAATTACAGATTAGAAGAAAGCAAAGCACCAGAGGGCTACTTGACAGATGGTGCAAAGGCAATCGACTTTTCTATCACGGAAGATGGAAAATCGTGGACTTGACCGACAAATCCCACTCTGTCTACAACCAGATTAAACGTGGCGATATTGAGGGTGTAAAAATCGGTGCAGGTACACACAAACGTCTTGCAGGTGTTCCATTCAGAATTACAAGCAAGACAACGGGAGAATCCCATATTGTAGTTACTGACAAAAACGGTCAGTTCTCTACTGCTTCAAGCTGGGCTTCCCACAAGGTCAATACCAATGCCGGAAAATCCAGTGAGGACGGTGTATGGTTTGGGACATCTGAACCAGACGACAGCAAAGGTGCATTACTCTATGATACCTATGTGATTGAGGAATTAAAGTGTGATTCCAACGCCGGATTTAAGCTGATTCCAGTTTTTGAGGTGATCGTATCCAGAAATAAAGTGACCGTAGATTTAGGGACACTGACCGATGAATACGAAAAAGAAATCACAATCCATACCACAGCTACCGACAAGAAAACAGGCGAAAAAATGATTGTTGCTGGAAAAGACATCAAGATCGTGGACAAAGTCACACTTGATGTCTTGGAAACAGGAAAAAAATATAAACTTTCCGGCTGGCAGATGTTAAAGAAAGAAAACGCCGAACTTCTGATTGACGGGAAACGTGTAGACAGTGATTACACATTCACTGCTGACAGCGAAAAAATGACGGTTGAGATTACCTTTACCTTTGATGGTTCTTCTCTTGGCGGTCAGAACCTTGTTACATTTGAGGAATTGTACGATATGAGCAATCCGAAAGAGCCTGTTAAGGTTGCCGAACATAAGGACATCAACGATGATGGACAGACTGTTCTTATCACGGAACGTATCATCAAAATCCATACGACCGCTACGGACAAGAACGGCAAGAAAGAAATCGAAGCCGGAAAAGACGTAACGATTGTGGATAAAGTCACATTAGATGGTCTGGAAGTTGGAACAAAATACAAAACTTTCCGGCTGGCAGATGTTAAAAGAGGAAAATGCTGAGCTTCTGATTGATGGAAAGAAAGTATCCAATGATTATGAGTTTACAGCCGACAATGAAAAAATGACGGTTGAGATTGCATTTACCTTTGATGGTTCTTCTTTTGGTGGAAAGAGCCTTGTCACATTTGAGGAATTATACGATATGACCAATCCAGACGAACCAAAGAAAGTGACGGAACATAAGGACATTACAGACGATGGACAGACTGTGACAATCAAGGAAGTGCCGGAAATCCCAGACACACCAAAGGATACCGACACGCCGGATACACCATCTACGGTTACTAAGACAAGTGACAGCCCAAAAACAGGCGACAATACCAATATCTATGCTTATCTTGCCATGCTCGGTCTTTCCTGCGTAGGGCTTGGCGGTATGCTTTACTTCAAACGTCGTAAAAAGAAATCATAAGGCGGTAATGTAGCGGTTGGTAGAGCGTTCAAGGTCGCCACCCTTTTTACAACTTCACGCTCCCGTGAAGCACTTGGTTTACAGGAGCGTGAAGTCCACTAGGGGCGTGGGGAGTGTAGCTCCCCACAACGTACAGCAGGAAAGAAACTAAAACTGAAAGAAAAGAGGTCAATTATTTATGGAATTAAGATTTGTCGTACCAAACATGGAAAAGACATTCGGAAACTTGGAGTTTGCCGGAGAAAATACTACGGAACAACAGAGAATCAACGGGCGTATGGCTGTCATTACCAGAAGCTACAACCTGTATTCCGATGTGCAGAGAGCCGATGATGTAGTTGTGACACTTCCTGCCAAAGCTGGCGAAAAACATTTCTCGCCAGAGCAGAAAGTAAATAAGGGGGTATTCAGATTATGAGATTAGCAAATGGAATCGTCATTGATAAAGAAAAGACTTTTGGAGTGTTGAAGTTCTCCGCATTACGCCGTGAGGTTCATGTGCAGAATGAAGATGGAACGGTCAGTGAAGAAATCAAGGAACGTACCTACGATTTGAAGTGCAACACACAGGGACGCATGATACAGGTATCCGTTCCGGCGACTGTGCCGTTAAAGGACTATGATTACAATGCCGAAGTGGAACTTATCAATCCTGTTGCAGACACGGTAGCAAATGCAAATTATCGTGGTGCAGATGTGGACTGGTATGTAAAGGCAGATGATATTATTTTGAAAAATAAAGCTACTCATGCCGGAAATCCACAGAACAATGTTCCACAGCAACCGCCGAAGAAATAAGAGGTGTTAGCGTATGATGTGGAAAAAGAAAGGTAACAGGATTCGTGCCAGTGACAAATCGCTGGTCTATCACTTCTGTATCGGTTGGCTGTTGCTTCTGTTCGTTGCGGTGTTCCTGCTACTGAATCTGCGACAGCTCCTTGTTATAGACTGGAAAGATTTTAACCTGTTCCATGCCGGAATTACTTGGACTGCCTACAATTCCATTACGGTTCTGATAGCGACTGGTGTTTGTGCATTGGTCGCTTTTCTCTACTACCGTTACGGATATGACCGTATCAAGCGGTTGTTACACAGACAAAAGCTGGCTCGTATGGTGCTGGAAAATAAATGGTATGAAGCAGAAAACACCAAAGACAGCGGTTTTTTCACTGACCTGCAAAACAGATCCAGAGAAAAAATCGTGTGGTTTCCGAAAATCTACTACCAGATGGACAACGGCTTGCTCCATATCCTGTGTGAAATCACAATGGGAAAATATCAAGAACAGCTCCTGTCCTTAGAGGATAAATTGGAATCGGGGCTGTACTGTGAGCTGACCGACAAGACATTACATGACGGATATATCGAATACACCCTGCTCTATGATATGATAGCGAACCGTATTTCGATTGATGAAGTGGTTGCCGAAAACGGCGGTCTGCGGTGAATGAAAAATCTGGTGTGGGAATATGATTCACTTCCCCATGCCCTTATCTGCGGTGGTACTGGCGGTGGAAAGACCTATTTTCTGCTGACCATCATTGAAGCCCTGCTTAAAACCAATGCGGATTTATACATTCTTGACCCGAAGAACGCTGACCTTGCAGACTTGGGAACAGTCATGGGAAATGTTTACCACACGAAAGACGATATGATTGACTGCGTCAATGCCTTTTATGAGAGCATGGTCACACGCTCGGAAGAAATGAAACTGCACCCGAACTATCGCACAGGAGAAAACTATGCCTATCTGGGGCTTGCTCCACAATTCCTTATCTTTGATGAATATGTGGCGTTTTTGGAAATGCTGACGACAAAGGAAAGCACTGCCTTGTTAAGCCAGCTAAAGAAAATCGTTATGCTCGGCAGACAGGCTGGATACTTTCTGATTGTGGCTTGCCAGCGTCCAGACGCAAAATATTTCGGAGATGGTATCAGAGATAATTTCAACTTCCGTGTGGGGCTTGGTCGCATGAGTGAACTCGGTTACGGTATGCTCTTTGGAAGTGATGTGAAAAAGCAGTTTTTCCAGAAGCGAATCAAAGGGCGTGGATACTGTGATATGGGAACAAGTGTCATATCAGAATTTTACACTCCCCTTGTACCCAAAGGCTATGATTTCTTAGGTACGATTGGGAAACTTACACACATAAGGCAGGACGGACAAGTGGCGTGCGAAGCGAAAGCCACAGGTACGGACTAGCCTTGCTGGTGTGGCGGTAGCCACGCCAGCATATATCAAGCCCCTCGGTATCTAACAGAGGGGCACAAATCACAAGGAAACATACACAAAAGTTACCGATTCTTGGCTGAAATCAAGCGTTTGGTAGCTTTTTTTATTGCTGTGACATCGGACTAAAAATGTCACAGTTTTTTGTAAAGGAGGTATCGCACTGAATGATACAGAGTGGATACAGGATTTTGCAGACAGGCGTTTGCAGTACGGTGTATCCCAGACGAAACTTGCGGTCATGGCTGGAATCAGCGTGAACATTTAAGCCGTATTGAATCCGGCAAGGTGGCGGTCACAGAAGAAATGAAAGTGAAACTACTGGAAGCTCTGGAAAAATTCAACCCAGAAGCACCGCTTACCATGCTGTTTGATTATGTGAGGATACGGTTTCCGACACTGGATATTGGACACATCATTAAGGACATCTTACAGCTCAATATCCAGTACATGATACATGAGGACTTCGGGCATTACAGCTACACGGAACACTACTACATCGGAGATATTTTCGTATACACTTCTCCCGATGAAGAAAAAGGTGTTCTGCTGGAACTGAAAGGAAAAGGCTGTCGCCAGTTTGAAAGTTATCTGCTGGCACAGGAACGGAGCTGGTACGACTTCCTTATGGACGCTCTGGTGGACGGCGGTGTGATGAAACGCCTTGACCTTGCCATCAATGACCATACAGGAATGTTGGATATTCCAGAACTGACCGAAAAATGCCGGAATGAGGAATGTGTATCGGTGTTCCGTTCCTTTAAGTCCTATGCTTCCGGCGAACTGGTTAAGCATGAGGAACAGGACAAGGCTGGTATGGGTTATACGCTTTATATCGGCTCGCTAAAAAGTGAGGTGTACTTCTGTGTCTATGAAAAAAGCTATGAACAGTACATCAAACTGGGGATTCCCATTGAGGAAGCACCGATAAAAAACAGATTTGAAATACGGTTGAAAAATGAACGTGCTTATTATGCTGTCCGTGACCTGCTGACCTACTATGACGCTGAACGGACGGCATTTTCTATTATCAACCGTTATGTACGCTTCGTGGATAAGGAAGCAGACAAGAAACGGAGCGACTGGAAATTATCTGTCCGCTGGGCGTGGTTTGTCGGGGAAAACAGAGAGTCGTTAAAGCTCACGACCAAACCCGAAACCTACACACTGGACAGAACCCTACGCTGGATTCAACGGCAGGTTGACCCGACACTCAAAATGCTGGAAACAATCACAGCGAAAACAGGGATTGATTATCTGAAAGAAATCCGTAAATCCACGAAACTGACGGAAAAGCATTACAAGATAATTGAACAGCAGACCACATCTACCGAAGATGTGATTTTAGAAAAGGAGAATTGAAAAATGCAACGATTATTATTTGACTTCCTGTTCTTCTCTTTAGGGGGAACAGTTGGCGTGGTTGCCATGTGTATTTTACAGGCTGGCAGACAGTCTGACAGAAAAATGATGGAACTGAAAGGAGAAAAGAAAGCATGAATTTTGGACAGAACCTTTATAACTGGTTTTTAAGCAACGCACAGAGCCTTGTGCTGATGGCGATTGTTGTTATCGGTATCTACTTGGGATTCAAGCGTGAGTTTTCCAAACTTATCGGATTCTTGGTAGTTGCCTTAGTAGCCGTTGGTCTTGTATTCAATGCGTCCGGCGTAAAAGACGTATTGTTACAGTTATTCAATAAGATTATTGGAGCGTAAAGCCTATGGAAGAATGTAGCGTATTGATTGAAACGACCAAATCAGCAGAGGATAAAACCTCTCGCTGGTTTGATTTACCCATTGATTATGAGCTGTTCCGTGACCTGCTCGGGGTGGAAGCTGACAGTAAAGATTATCAAATCACAGACATGAAGCTCCCTTTTGCTGGCGACATTGTAAGGACAACTTCTGTCAGTCGGTTAAACAAGCTGTACTTTGCTTACACGGATTTATCGCCAGAGGTTCAGCAGGCTTATAAAGAGTTGATTCCCTACTGTGGCGGTGTTGAGGATTTATTGCAGAAGTCAGAAGAATTTCTGTTTTATCCAGAGTGCCACAACATCATGGACGTTGCCCGTTACCGCTTGGAGCATAACATTGAATTTTCTGCTCTCTCCGAAAAGGGAAAGAAATATTTTAATCTGGAAGCCTACGCCCGTGAGCTGGAAGAAAAAGGACGTTATGCTCTCTGCAACAATGGTATGTTCAAGCTGTAATGGACGGTGTTTCTTATGGTAGATTTTATGAATACAACCGAAAGGAAGTGAACCGCTTATGATTGATGATATGCAAGTCTATATAGCCAATCTTGGCAAGTACAATGAGGGAGAACTGGTCGGGGACTGGTTCTCTTTTCCATTGGACGAAGAAGTGATTGCAGAACGTATTGGCTTAAATGCGGAGTACGAAGAATACGCAATCCATGATACGGACAACTTACCGATGGAGATTAGCGAATACACTTCCATTGATGAACTGAACCGTATCTATGAGCAGTTGGAAGAATTACCAGATTACCTGCTGGACGACTTGGACAGTTTTATATCCTGCTATGGAAGTCTGGAAGAACTGGTGGAGCATAAGGACGACATCATTCTGTATTCCGGCTGTGAAACGATGACCGATGTACCTACTATCTGATTGATGAAGTACAGGCACTCGGAGAATCCCGTCCTCTTTACAGAAAC
>ENA-OQAN01000008-OQAN01000008.1-human-gut-metagenome-genome-assembly--contig:-NODE-8-length-93992-cov-7.018740_pt1 | contig 93992 bp, 101 predicted proteins | sample MGYA00242735_ERZ504527 | MGnify/ENA primary metagenome ERZ504527 (study PRJEB26092, sample SAMD00036230) | human gut metagenome | host: Homo sapiens | study: EMG produced TPA metagenomics assembly of... | reverse complement strand
TTCGCCCATTAAAGCGGTACGCGAGCTGGGTTCAGAACGTCGTGAGACAGTTCGGTCCCTATCCGGCGCGGGCGGAGGATATTTGAGAGGAGCTGTCCTTAGTACGAGAGGACCGGGATGGACGGACACTGGTGTATCTGTTGTCGACCAACGGCATGGCAGAGTAGCCAAGTCTGGAAGGGATAAACGCTGAAGGCATCTAAGCGTGAAGCCCCCCTCAAGATGAGATATCCCTCCTTCGGGAGTAAGACCCCTTGAAGACTACAAGGTAGATAGGGCAGAGGTGGAAGCATGGCAACATGTGGAGCTGACTGTTACTAATAGGTCGAGGGCTTAATCTGGTTAATAACGGAGAAAAACAAATCGGATTTGTATGAAGTTTTGAAGGTACAAACCTTTATATGCCTAGTGGCTCAGTTGGTTAGAGCGCCGCCCTGTCACGGCGGAGGTCACGGGTTCGAGTCCCGTCTGGGTCGTTTATAGTGAGTTTTATTCATGATTGTATGACGATTAAATCAGATGAATTTCATTTAACACTCACTACAAGTAACGCGTGGGATCTTAGCTCAGCTGGGAGAGCATCTGCCTTACAAGCAGAGGGTCACAGGTTCGAGCCCTGTAGGTCCCATTAACTAATTCTTTTATTAGTTATGCCGATGTGGCTCAATTGGCAGAGCAGCTGATTTGTAATCAGCAGGTTATCGGTTCGAGTCCGATCATCGGCTTTATACAATTTAATATTGAATTGTATTATGGGCAGATTCCCGAGTGGCCAAAGGGGACAGACTGTAAATCTGCTGCAACTTGCTTCGATGGTTCGAATCCATCTCTGCCCATTACTCTTTATAGAGTAACTAAATACTACCGCGGGATGGAGCAGTCTGGAAGCTCGCCGGGCTCATAACCCGGAGGTCATAGGTTCAAATCCTATTCCCGCAACTCGATGCGTAAGCATTGTGCCAGTTAGCTCAGTTGGTAGAGCAACGGACTGAAAATCCGTGTGTCTCTGGTTCGATTCCGGAACTGGGCATTTTAATTTATTATGGGATATTAGCTCAGGTGGTAGAGCACTTGACTTTTAATCAAGTTGTCCCGGGGTTCGAATCCCCGATGTCTCATTGAAAAACGTCTCTCTTAGAGAGGCGTTTTTTAATGCAAGACATCGGAGGGTTCGAACTCCGGACAACGTAGTTGGTCGGGGCGCTAGACGTCCGGGGGACGTCTGTTCAGCGCGGACCGAAGCGGAGCGTAGACCGAATCCCCGATGTCTCATTAGAAAAAGAAAACCATCACTCGTAAGAGTGGTGGTTTTCTTTTTCTATTGATATATGGTGAATTTTTAATTAGTAAAACTGCACAAAAAATAATTGAAAATTTGTGCATGTTTGTTAACACTTTCAGAGGCCAAGGTGATACTATAATAACCGTAAAAACCCCCCAATACATTATATATTTTTACTATCCCCATAGTAAAATACCTTCTCCTAAAAGACAGCAGAACGATGGCTGTCTTTTTTTTGCTCTAATTTAAGAAAAAGACAGCCAAATATTTATTATCTATTATTCTTTTGCAAAATCGAAATTCTACAGTTGAAATGCTAAAATTACATTATAAAAATTACACCGTCAGATTTATATTGCTTCCTGCCCGCAGAGATGTGTAGTAATCATCATATGACGAGCTGCTCATCTGGCGTGAGACACGATACAGACTGCTTGTGAAGTCATTGTCATTTCCGAACAGAGAATTAAGAGTGTCTGCGTCGGCTTTTTTGACGAGCTCTTCATTAGCTTTCAAAGTACCGTCCTTGTTTATTGTGATGCCAATGTCCTCAAGCTTGTCGCTGTATTTGCCTGCCAGCTTTTTGAGCTGCTTGGCGTAACGCTTCATGGAGCTTGAACTGCTGTTTGAGGCGGAATCAATGGAATTGTTGTATGTGTCAACAAGAGCCATGACTGTTCCGCGGATGTTATCGGTATTTTCGTCGTCCGAATACTTGTAGTTCTTTAATTTTTTAGCTGCGCGGTGCAGGGCGGTTGAATCATCGTAAGCGAGCTCTGTAATACTATATTCTTTGCGTTTGGATGATTTCATGGCATCGCGGTTGTTTGAATAAAAAATTTCTCATAAAATATGTTGCTGAAAGATTTGTTGCTGAACTTACTCGTGTACTCATGTTAATCCTCTTTATGTTTTTAAATTTTAAAGTTTAAAATAATTGCGTTATAACTACGATTTTAGGTTTTATTTTGAACGTATAATTGCACTTAAATATTTGTTATAAATATTTTATCGGATATTTGCACGAAAAAGTTTACTTATGCGATCAAAAGAAGTAAAATACAAAGGAATGCGTAGAATAAGAAAAATGCGATTATGCAATCGAAATGCTACCAAGCAAAGAATAACAGAACATAATGTAAAAAGCATAATGTACTAAAACAAAATGTAACAAACATAAAGTTACAAAAAATGCAACAAACATAATGTAACCAAAGGAGGATATGGGGCATGAGTAAAAAAGCTTTCGGTACAACATCAAAAGGAGTGGAGGCATCGCTTTACGAAATCAGCAATGGCGGTGGATTGAGAGTACTTTTGACAGACTATGGCGCTGCAGTTGTATCTATTTTTGTAAAGGACAGGGATGGCGATGAGAGAGATGTCATTTTAGGATATGACAATGTAAAGTCATATGAGAAGGAGTACTGCTATTTTGGTGCTACTGTCGTAGATATGCAAACAGGATTTCTGATGCAAAGGTTAATATTGATGGAGTGGAATATAAGCTTGAGGCTAATGACAATGAGAACAGTCTTCACAGTGGCTCAAATGGTTTTTCTAAGCGCTTCTGGACTGTTAAGGAGCAGAAGGCAGATGAGATTACCTTTGAGATAGAGGATGCAGATTTGGAGCAGGGCTTCCCGGGAAATGCAGTCGTTGATGTGACATTTAAGGTAACAGAAGAAAATGCACTTGCTATTATATACAATGCAAAGGCAGATAAGACAACTACATTCAATATGACAAACCACAGCTATTTCAATCTGAACGGTCATGCATCAGGAAGCGTATACACTCACACATTGCAGATAAATGCTGAGCATTATACACCTGTAAAGGATTCCAAGGCTATTCCTACGGGTGAGATTGCACCGGTTGAGGGTACACCATTTGATTTTACAGAGGCTAAGCCAATCGGAAGAGATATCGAGGCAAATGATACACAGCTTCACTATGGAAGCGGATATGATCACAATTTTGCAATAGACAAGACCGCTCCGGGAGTAGAAAAGGTCGCAACAGCATACTCTCCTGAGAGTGGCATACAGATGGAGGTATACACCGACTGTGTCGGAATCCAGCTTTATACTGCCAACTTTATCGTGGGACAGGAAGGCAAGGCGGAGTCAAATACAATAACCGCGATGCATTCTGCCTCGAGACACAGTTTTATCCAAACTCAATAAATGAGACAAACTTCAGTACACCTGTTACAAAGGCAGGTGATACATACCACACAGAGACAGATTACAAATTCTCTGTGAGATAAAATGCTAACATAAGAGAGATACAGAATAGTTAAAGCCCACCATATTGATGAAATTTATCATTAATATGGCGGGCTTTCTTAAGCTTTGTTTAATCAAATACTGATACAGTGGTTTTATTTCCGGAATGTGGTATAAATATATTTATATTTATATTTATATTTATATTTATGTGTATATTTATGTGTATATTTATGTGTACATTTATATGTATATTTATATGTATGAAATACATTGATAAATATAGATAATTATTGAGATGACTTCGCACACGCAAACCTGCATTACCGCTGGCATATGGTGTGTTCCGAAGAAATATATGAACTGCCACAAAGTTCCATTAACCTTCGGTGACGATAAAAAGCAGACTGATAAAACAGACTATCCGGATGCATTTTTTGTGGCTGACTTCATATATTTCTGAGGAATATACCATATGCCGGCGCACCATCACAGCCTGCAAGTGCGAAGTCCCCTAAAAATAGAAATTAAAACAAATAAATATATAGCACAGAGGAAACAAACCATGAAAATAGTATTTTTAGATTCCAAAACAATTGGTGACGACATCGACCTTTCAGAATATGACAAGCTCGGGGAGGTTGTCAAATATGATTTTTCGACAATAGAGGAAGCAGCGGAGCGCACAAGGGATGCTGATGTGATTGTTTTAAATAAGGTCGAGGTAAATGAAAAATCTATAGGACAGGCAAAAAATTTAAAGCTCGTATGTGTGACTGCAACAGGCACAAACAATCTGGATAAAGAATATCTGGCAAAAAGAGGCATTGAATGGAGAAATGTCGCAGGGTATTCTACAGAGACTGTGGCGCAGCATACATTTGCACTGCTATTTTATCTGCTTGAGAAGCTGAGATATTATGATGATTATGTGAAGAGCGAGAAATATGTGGGTGATACGTCGTTTACGCATTTTTCTAATGTGTTTCACCAGATTAGCGGTATGACCTGGGGCATCGTGGGGCTTGGAAATATCGGAAGACGCGTGGCTGATATCGCAAAGGCTTTTGGCTGCCATGTGGTTTATTATTCTACATCAGGAAGAAATTCGCAGCCGGGCTATGAGAGAGTGGATTTTGATACTTTGCTTACCACGTCTGATATCGTGTCGGTGCATGCGCCGCTCACAGATGACACACTTGGTCTGATGGACAAGGCTGCGTTTGAAAAGATGAAAAAATCTGCGATATTTTTAAATCTTGGCAGAGGTCCTATAGTGAATGAAGCGGATCTGGCACAGGCGCTTATGGATGGAGAGCTGGCGGCGGCAGGTCTTGATGTGCTGGCGCAGGAGCCTATGAGTGAGGACAATCCGCTCCGTGCGATAAAGGATTCAAACAAGCTGATTATCACACCACATATTGCGTGGGCAAGCGTTGAGGCAAGAACAAATCTGATGCACATTATATACAGTCAAATTGAGGACTTCTTTACTAATTAGGAAATATAATTTAAAATCAAATCGCAACATTAAGAGGCAGCATTAAGAGAAAGCATTAAGAGAAAGTCTTAAGAGGAAGCATTAAGAGGCAACATTAAGAAGCATTATTAAGAGGCAGAAATGAGCATCAAATTTGAGATAACAAAACAAAACAACATACATTTTGGAATTGCAGCAGCAGCGGCCGCGCTTGTAGGTTACTTTACATCGGCGAGCTGGTGGGTGATTCTTTTGTTTGCGGCAGTATATTTTGGACTTGTAAATGTGAAGCTTGAGCTTCCGGTGAAGCTTTCGTGGCTTTGGGCTGCGATACTGCTTGCCATCGGAGCGATACTATCTGTTTTTTCGGTGCAGTATGTGCTGCTGACAGATGAGGACTTTGTGAAAACCACCGATATGGTATGCGTGGTGAATGTGGTTCTGGCGCTCGCCATATATCTGGTGATACTTTTTATCACAAACAACACGAGGCTGACATGTACCATAGCATCAATTGCCATACTCGCGTTTGGATTTATAGATTACTTTGTCTATGAATTCCGTGGCAATGAGTTTACGTATGCGGATTTGAAGTCAGCGGGAACAGGACTTTCCGTCGTGACAAAATACAAATTCGTCATAGACTACAAGTTTTTGTATGTGATTCTGGCGGCTGTTTTGTATATAGTGCTGGTAAGGCGTATAGAAGTGCAGTTTGAGTCGGCTATCCATATGAGAATTATTTCGATTCTTCTCACAATAATATGCGTGCTGTATGTCATCATGAATTCCATGTCACTGAACACCGAGACCTGGGAGAAAAAGGGCACGTACAGAAACGGCTATCTGCTGAACTTTGTGCTCGGCATAAGGGACAGCTTTGTGAAGGCACCTGATGGCTACAGCAAGGCGGCAGTTGACAAGATAGCAGGCAATTTCAAGGAAACAGACAGCTCATATTCGCAGTCTGATGCAAAAAATCCGACAATCATTGTTATCATGAATGAGTCCTTTGCGGATTTGTCGGTGGTGGGAGATTTTGAGACCAACACGCAGGTCACACCGTTTATGGATTCTCTGAGTGAAAATACGCTTAAAGCTATGCTCTTTCGTCCGTGTACGGTGCGAAGACGCCAAACTCTGAGTGGGAATTTGAGACAGGAAACTCGATGGCATTTCTGCCGGACGGCTCGGTGGTTTATCAGCAGTATATAAATGATGACCCGACATCCATAGTTTCAAACCTGAAGAATATCGGCTATACGACGGTGGCGATGCATCCGTACTATGCGACAGGCTGGAGCAGAAACAAGGTTTATCCGCATCTGGGCTATGATGAGACTTACTTTATAGATGATTTTGACCAGACAAAGATACTCAGGGAATATATCACTGACCAGGAGCTCTATGATAAGATTATTGACCGCTACGAGAAAAAGAGCGATGACGAGAAGCTTTACATCATGGGAGTCACGATGCAAAACCACGGTGGCTACGGTGAGAGATATGACAACTTCAACCAGGAGGTTTACAAGGTTGGAGCGTCATACACCGATGCGAACCAGTATCTGTCACTTTTGAATGAGAGTGACAAGGCACTCGAAAATCTCATCACATACTTTAAGGGTGTGGATGATCCGGTAGAGATTGTGTTTTTTGGAGACCACCAGCCGGGATTATGCAATGATTTTATCAAGCTTTTAAATGGCAAGGGCAATTCTGGACTTACGGAGCAGGAACTTGAGAATCTGTACAAGGTGCCGTTTTTCATATGGACCAATTACGAGACGGATGCACAGACAGTTGATGTGACGAGCCTCAACTACCTGTCCACACTGACGCTTGAGAGAGCCAACATAGATCTGCCGGCATACAACCGGTTCCTCGCAGAGCTGATGGAGAAGATTCCGGCCATAAATTCAAGGGGCTATTATTCGAAAAAAGAATGAGTGCTTTATGCATGTGGATGACGCAACAGGAGACGAGGCAAAATGGATAAAGGCATACAATATCCTGCAGTACAATTCGATGTTTGACGAGAAGGACAGAAGTTCACTGCTGTTTCCGTACCTGAAATAATGTGATGGTTTGAGGCAGCCATAAATACACATATGAGAAAATGAATTAATATAACTATTCAGGGAGCTAATAATGAAGCTAAGTGATTTATTACAATTTGATAACATAATTGTGCAATGTCATGATAATCCGGACGCAGATGCACTGGCAAGCGGCTTTGGAGTCTATGAATACCTGAGGCTGAATGGAAAAAGTCCCAGACTTGTATACGGAGGCAGGAATATCATACACAAGAGCAATCTGGTGCTTATGGTAGACAGTCTTGGCATACCGATAGAGCATGTGGATTTTTTAGACAATCCGCAGCTGCTTGTGACTGTCGATTGTCAGTACGGTGGTGGGAATGTCACATTTTTCAAGGCAGAAAATGTAGCTGTCATAGATCACCACAGAGTATCGGGACAGCTTCCTGCTATGAACCGTGTCATGAGCTATATGGGCTCATGTGCGACAATTGTGTGGGATATGCTGCGTGAGGAGGGCGTAGAGATAAATCGAAACCTGGCAACAGCACTGTATTATGGACTTTACACCGACACCGGAGAATTTACCGAGATAACACATTCGCTTGATAGGGACCTGCGCGATGAGGCGGATTTTGACAGCACTATAGTGGCCAAATTCCGAAATGCCAACATGTCACTTGAGGAGCTGGACATAGCCGCAACAGCATTGCTGGGGCGCGATTATATAGAGGAATATCGTCTGGCGATCGTAAAGGCAGGGGCATGTGACCCGAATGTACTCGGCATCATAAGCGATTTTGTGCTGGAGGTGGATGCTATTGACATATGTATGGTATTTTCAGTGATTAAGAATGGAGTGAAGCTTTCGTTTAGAAGCTGCATAAAAGAGGTGAGCGCAAGCGAAATGGCGCAGGAAGTGTGCAGGGACATAGGCTCCGGCGGAGGACATTATTACAAGGCCGGTGGATTTATTCCGATGGATCTGCTGATAGACAGCTATAATGTCTACTGCAAAGAAAAAGACGTGACACCAAGATTTCAGTACAGCAGCGATGATACACACAAGCGTCCTTCGGATTCTGCAATCAAATCTTTTTTGGAAGAGAGGATTTTTGATTATTTAAACGATACAAAGATAATTTACGGAGAAGATTTTGATACGAGTGGCTTCAAAAAAGTGGATTATAAAAAACGCCCGATACCGATGGGATATATCATTGCAAAGGATATACTGCCTGTGGGCTGCTGCATGGGAGTGAGGACAGCTAAGGGGGATATCTCCACACCGGTTGGTGAAGATACGGTGGTCATAATAGGAGAAGACGGCAGTGTACGGATTTTAAATCTGGACAGGCTGAACAAAAGCTTCAGGATATACAAGGACTGGCGGTTTACTGTGAAACAGACATATTATGTCCCGAAGTTCAAGAATAAGGATACGGAGACTATAGTGGATGGAATGGCACATGCCAGAGTGTGCATACCTGTTGAGGCGGATTTTTCAAGGGCATTTGTGCTAAAGCACAAGGTAAAGCTATTTAAGAATAAGGATGACAGCAGTTATATATCAGGCAGACCTGGAGATATTATGGTTCTGCCAAATGATGATAGGAATGAGGCATATATGATAAGCAAGACAGAATTTGAAAAGACACATATAGCAAAGGGTGAGGAGGAAAATCGTAAAAAAGCGGTCGTTTTCGACCTTGATGGAACACTTCTCTATACACTTGAGGATTTAAAAAATGCAACAAACTATGCATTGAAACAAAATGGCATGCCGGAGCGTACACTCGACGAGGTGCGCAGATTTGTGGGAAACGGTGTAAAGCTTCTGATGGAGCGCGCAGTGCCGGACGGAGCAGACAATCCAAAGTTTGAAAAGACATTTTCGGATTTCAAGGAATATTATGAGGCTCATTGCAATGACAATACAGCACCTTATGATGGAATCATGGAGCTTTTAAAGGAGCTTAAATTAAACGGCGTAAAGCTTGCTATTGTTTCAAACAAGCTTGACCCGGCGGTAAAGGAGCTCAATCAGCTTTATTTCAAGGAGTATATGACATCGGCAGTCGGTGAGATGGAGGAAGAGGGTATCCGCAAAAAGCCGGCACCTGATATGGTGCAGAAGGCACTAAAGGAGCTTGGAGTGACACAGGATGAGGCAATCTATGTGGGGGATTCCGATGTGGATATCGCCACAGCGAAAAACTCAGGTCTGGAGTGCGTATCTGTCACATGGGGCTTCAGGGATGTAGAGTTTTTGAAGGAGCATGGTGCAACAAATCTGATAGATGAACCGGTCGAATTGTTAAATTACGTATAATCAGGAGAACTTTGATTTATGCTTTCAGAAAAGGGACTATTGATAATTGAAAAGCTGGCAGAGCACAACAATGAGCTTGTCACATCAAAGGCTCTTGCTGCGTCCACAGGTATGTCAGAGCGAAGTGTGAAAACATATCTGAAGGAGGTGGCTGATTTTTGTGAGCAAAACTCTATGACGCTCGACAGAAAGCCGGGCAAAGGCATGAAGCCGTGCTTTAGCGATGCGCAGATAGGAAAGATTCTGGATGTGGCAGGGCGGAAATCGGCAGCAGTATCGCAGAAGAAGCGACAGAACTACATATCGTATATTCTGCTAAGCGGCTGGGATACATATACGTATGCGCTTTTTTCAGAGGAGTTAAATGTCAGCAAAAATGTCATCATGGATGATATAAATGAGCTTGACGCAGAGCTTCTGCTCTTTGGCATTAAGGTGCACAGAACGGCGGGCTACGGAATATATGCGACAGGCAGTGAGCTTGATATCAGAAAAGCATGAGGCATTTCTGCAGATATCCAATCAGTGATAAGCAGGTTATCAAGACCGATGACCACAGGCTTTCAAGACGCGCGGCCGAGGTGATAGCCAATAATTTCAGAAGCGTAAATCTGTCGATGGCAGTTGATATGATACATCATGTGGAGAGACGCTTTGATATCATCTTTACGGATTACACATTTCAGATGCTGGCAGAGTACATAGCCATTGCACTTTTCAGGTGGATGTGGAGAAGGAGCTGAAGCCGGATGAGTTAGATTTGTCAAACCGAATGCGTGATGATGCAAATGATGGGGATGCGGGCACCGAAACAGAGCAGCAGGTACAGAAAAATGGATTCGTAATGACAGAGCATGAGAACATGGCAAAGGAGGCAGCAGGCTTTCTGGACAGACATCACGGCATCAGCCTCTCACAGCCTGAAATCATGTATCTGGCAATGCTTTTTTCCTGTGCCGAGGGACAAAACCGTGTTGTCATGTCCTGTGAGGAGGCACTTAGCATAGAGGATGAGATGATAGTGTATCTGTCAAATCTTCTCGCAGCCAATCTGATTGAAAATGAGCTTCTACGTGAGAGCATGCGTAGCTTTTACCGGGCTCCATTGCGAGGACTCATTTCGGCATAGAGATAGACAATCCGTTTCTTTCGGATATCACACAATCGTATGCCAGTCTCTTTACGGTATGCTTTACAGTATCGAGATACTACGAAAAGTACACAGGCGCCATGCCGAGCGAGGATGAGATAGCTTTTATTGCCTTGCAGGTGGGCGGAGCCCTGCACAGAAATCCTATGACAGTGCGCGCAGTGTTAATCGGTGCAGCAGGCTATGCGACCGGCAGTATAATAGCGGGTAAAATAGAAAACAGGGTGCCGGATGTAAGGATAGTAAGCATTTTGTCGTCAGACCGCATAGAGCATATTGACGAGTATGACTGCGACCTCATACTCTCGACCATAGACACACAGGCAGATATCCACAAGGATATGAGATTTTTGTATGTTTCTCCACTAATCAGTGCGCAGGATGAGAAAAATATCAGAAACAAGTGCTTTGAGCTAATGACCGGCCAGAGCGCGGAGGTCAGCGAGTTTTCACAGATGCTGTCGGAGGAATTTATCATATTTGAGAAAAAGGCGAAAAACCGCAAGGATGTTTTAAAGCGCGCGTGCCAGCTTCTCATAAACAAAGGAATAGTGCAGAGCGAGTTTGCGAGGGATGTACTGGAGCGTGAGAAGGTGGAGGCAACCGCTGTGGGCTGCAATATAGCCATACCGCACGGAAAGCCTGAGCATGTAAACCGCTGCCAGATACTTGTTATACGTCTCGACAAGCCGATAGAGTGGGGCGAGAGAATGGCAGACATGATATTTCTGCTTGCGATAAACTTTGACAGTGTCAACACGACAAAGGCATTTTTCCATGACTTCACAAAGCTTCTGAATGAAAATGGAGCGACGGACAGGCTCAGGGAGGCTGCTTCATCTCATGAGCTTTGTGCAGCTATCCGGAAAGAACTGGGGTGGAACTGAATATCACATTAATACAAAATTGCACCAGAGATGGTGCAATTTTGCATTTTGGGGAATATTGAAAAAACTCATACCACACAGTACAATAAAACCATAGAAAGCAACGGACATATGACAGGCTGATGAATAGCAGAGAGCGATACAGTTAATCATATGTGTGAGCGAAATAAACAAACCAATAATTTTAAATTCAGGAGGACAAAACTATGGTAAGCAAGACAATGGTAGTAAAAGCAGCAGAGGGACTTCACATGAGACCTGCAGGAGTTATCGCAAGAGAGGCAGGCAAGTTTGATTCAGATGTAACAATCGTATTCGGCGACAAGAGAATCAACGCAAAGAGCCTTGTAAACATCATCGCAGCATGCATCAAGAAGGATGCAGAGATTACATTCGAGTGTGAGGGAGCTGACGAGGAAGCAGCACTTGCAAAGATGGAAGAGCTCGAGGCAGACAACTTCGGAGATTAATCAACCAGCAAAGTCAATCGGAGGTGTGATATGTACAAAGGAATCGCCGGCTCAGAAGGAATCGGAATCGGAAATGTGGTCATTATCGAAGAGCATGAGATAGTGATTGAGAATAAGAAAATTACAGATACAGACGCTGAAATCGCACGTCTCCAGGGAGCCATTGAGAAATTTGTAAATGATACAAACGCCATGGCAGACAGAATGGAAAAGACAGTCGGAGCAAAGGATGCGGATATCCTTCGCGGACATATCCAGATGCTTCAGGATCCGACCATAGAGGAGCAGATTACAGCGCTCATAGTAAGTGAGAAAATCACGGCAGAGAAGGCGCTCGACCAGGTGCTTGAGCAGACAGCAGAGATATTTGCACAGATACCTGATGAACTTTTGCAGCAGAGAGCAACAGATTTCAGGGATATCAAAGCCAGAATCCTTAAGATTCTGCTTGGAATCGAGGACTATGATATCTCAGCAGCTCCGGCAGGCACAGTGCTCGTGGCACATGACCTGACACCATCCATGACAGCAGGTATCGTGGCAGAGAATATCGCAGGAATACTCACAGAGGTGGGCGGCAGAACCTCCCACTCAGCAATACTTGCAAGAGCTATGGAAATCCCGGCAGTTCTCAGTATTGACGGAATCTGTACATCTGTCAAAAATGGTGACAGAGTGGTACTCAACGGAACAAGCGGAGAGGCAATCGTAAACCCTGACGCTGAGACAGAGCAGAAATTCGCTGGGCTGCTTGAGGAGTACAAAAAAGAGAAAGAGCTCTTAAAGAAATTTGCGGGTGTGCCGACAGTATCAGCAGACGGCACAAAGGTGGAGCTTGTATGCAATATCGGAAAGCCTGAGGACGCAAAGAAGGCTGTAGAGTGTGACGGAGAGGGAATAGGACTTTTCCGTACAGAGTTCCTTTTCATGGACAGAGATACAATTCCTACAGAGGAAGAGCAGTTTGAGGCATACAAATCAGTAGCAGAGACAATGAAGGGCAAGCCTGTCATCATCCGTACACTTGATATCGGAGGCGACAAGGAAATCCCATATCTGGGCCTTGAGAAAGAGGACAACCCATTCTTAGGTTACAGAGCTATCAGATTCTGTCTCCAGAGAACAGATATCTACAATACACAGCTTCGTGCACTTGTGAGAGCCAGTGCATTCGGCAGGATAAAGATAATGGTTCCGCTTGTGACAGGCGTAGATGAGCTTCGCAGTGTAAAGGCAATGGTAGCTGACATCATGAAAGAGCTTGATGCAGAGGGCATTGCATACAACAAGAACCTCGAAATCGGTATCATGATGGAGACACCGGCAGCCTGCATGATGGCAGATGTGCTTGCAAAAGAGGCAGCCTTCTTCAGTATCGGAACAAACGACCTGACAGGCTACACAATGGCAGTAGACCGTGGAAACTCAAAGGTAGCATACCTTTATTCAGCTTTCAATCCGGCAGTGCTTCGCGCAATCAAGCGTATCATCGAGTGCGGTAAGAAAGAGGGAATCATGGTAGGCATGTGTGGAGAGGCAGCAGCAGATCCAAAGCTCATTCCGTTGTTACTCGCATTCGGACTTGATGAGTTCTCAGTGAGTGCCACAAGTGTGCTCAAGACCAGAAAGACCATCGCAGACAGCAGCATGGCAGAATGCAAGGCATTGGCAGACAAGGTAATGGCATGCGCTACAGAGGCAGAGGTACAGGCAGTGCTTGCACAGCAGTAGGTGCTAAATCCAAACAAGTATAAAAGTTAGTAAAAAAGTATAAATAAGAGTAAAATATAAAAGTATAACATTGAAATTTATTATAAAGACGGCTGAACCGGTGGGGACCGGGACGACCGTCTTTTTTTTGTACGCGAAATGAAAGATGAATATTTAGTCATTTACGATTTGGTTATTTACGATTAACTAAATTATGATTGACTAAATCATATATAAGTAATAAAATATTGTGTATAGAAATGGAGGGAGAAGAGCTATGTTTATAGGAAGAGAAAAAGAGCTTGCAACTTTAAACGGATTATATAATTCGGATAAATTTGAATTCGCAGTAATCTACGGCAGACGAAGAGTGGGGAAGACAGCTCTCATAAGCCATTTTATACAGGATAAAAAAGCAATATATTTTATGGGAGTAGAGAGCAACGAAAAGCAGAATCTGGAGAACTTTAGTCAGGCAATCATGGAATATGCTTCAGGAATAATGCCGGGGACTTCATTCGTGTCATTTCAGGCTGCAATAGAATATGTATTTAAATTATGTGAAAATGAAAGACTGGTGCTTGTCATAGACGAGTATCCATATGTGGCAAAAGCTTCGAAAAGCATGGCTTCAACCTTGCAGATGCTTATTGATAAAAATAAAGATAATTCTAAAATGATGCTTATATTATGTGGCTCATCTATGTCTTACATGGAAGATAATGTGCTGGCGTATAAGGCACCTTTGTATGGCAGAAGAACTGCCAGATGAAAATACTTCCGTTTGATTTTGAGGATAGCTGCAAATATTTCAACGGATTTTCAGCAGAGGATATGGCTCTGATATATGGTATTGTTGGTGGTACTCCGCAATATCTTTTACAGATGAATGACAGCATGAGTGTAGAGGATAATATAAAAAATGTGTTCCTCAACCCCGCATCAGCAATCTTCGAGGAACCTGAAAATCTGTTAAAGCAGGAAGTCCGTGAACCTGCTGTATATAATGCAATAATAACAGCAGTAGCAACAGGCAGCTCCCGTATGTCGGAAATCGCAACCAAGATAGGCGAAACGACAAGTGTATGCTCACAGTATATGAAAAATCTGATTAATCTTGGCTTAATACGGAAAGAAACTCCATATGGCGAAAAGGAGTCCAGAAAATCAATATATGCAATAGCTGATAATATGTTTAGATTCTGGTATAGGTTTATACCTGATAATAATTCTATCATTAGCAGAGGTGCAACAGAACTTGCGTATAAAAGAATTGCTCCAAATCTGTCAGATTATATGGGCAGGATATTTGAAGAAATATGTATGCAGTATCTGTGGAAATTGCTGCTTGATGGGGAAGCACCTGTGGAATTTAGCAATCTTGGACGATGGTGGGGAACGGATCCACAAGAGAGAATACAGACAGAAATTGATATAATGGGTGATCAGGATAAAAGCACTGCATTGTTTGGAGAATGTAAGTGGATAAATGAAAATGTGGATGTAAAAGTGCTCGAAAAGCTGAAAAAGAGAAGCAGATTATTTAGATATGAGAATGTCCATTTATTTTTATTCGCAAAAAAAGGATTTACCCAAGGGTGCATTGAGGAAGCCGGAAAAATGGGAAATGTATCGCTGGTGACATATGATCAGATATATGAATATTTAAATGATAGAGGGATAACTGCTTTTTAAGTATATATGGATTTTTTACTGAATTTAATCAAAGTTGAGGATATAAGATGTACAAGATATTAATAGTCGAGGATGATGAAACAATTCGTAATGGAATAAAGACATTATTAGAATTACAGGGATATTATGTCGATATTGCTGTAAATGGTGTGGACGGTTTAAAGAAATTCGATGAAACATATAGCCTGGTTATTATGGATATAATAATGCCGTTGTTATCAGGTATAGATGCCTGCAAAAAATTGAGGGAAGAATCAAGTGTCCCAATTTTATTTCTTACTGCAAAATCATCAGAAATAGATATAATGCAAGGCTTTGAAGTGGGCGGTGATGATTATCTTGTGAAGCCGTTTTCCAATATGGAGCTTATATCGCGTGTCAAGGCATTATTAAGGCGTAGAAATGTATATGATAGAGAAATAATTGATGACAATGCAGGAAATGAATATATAGACAGAAAAGATATAAGGATATACGAAAATAAGAATAGAGTAGAAGTGAATGGCATAGGTGTTAAATTTACACGAAAAGAGTATGAAATAATCAAATTGCTTGCAAAACATCCTGATAGAATATACACACTTGAGGTGATTTATTCAAATATTTGGGAAGAACTGTATACATATAATTCGGGAAATACAGTTATGGTACACATAAAAAATATAAGGAATAAATTCTATGAAATATGCAACCGGGCTGTCATAGAAACTATATGGGGAAAGGGATACAAATTTGAAAAGTGATTTTAAAGCAGTAAAGGCAGTTCAAATTATATTTGGTGCAATAATATTATCGTGCTGTATATTTGGGGGGATATATGGCATAGGGGTAAATGGTCTTACTATTTTTTTTAATAATTCAAGATATATTTATGACCATGAATCTCCATATGTTCAGGAATTTCAACAGTATGTGTCTCAGAATAATATAGCCACATCAGATATATCGGAATGTGATGAATGGATGGATTATCATTGTGTTTTGTTTTGCATTATAGAAAAAGATGGAGAAGCTGTATATAGTAAATTGAATGTAGATAAATTTATTGTATCAGCGAAAAACATGTATGATAGTAGAAAAATTGCTAAATATCAACTACCGGTAAATTTTGCTGATGGAGAGGCTAATGTATATATATATGCCGGATATACTGAAAAGTATTATTTAGGAGTCATAATTTTAGGCATTGTAATATCAATCTTAAGCGGAGCTATGTAATCTATAGATGTGTTAATAATATCATAAAAGATTATAAAGTAAATATTGGTAAGGCACATGAGCAGGAACGGAAAGCACGGGATGAAAAAGATCAATTGATGAGAAATATGGCTCACGATTTAAGAACACCATTAACGGGATTGATGACATACATTGATATCTTAAAATTGCAAAACAAATCAAATGAGAGCATTAACAAAAATTTGGATATTCTGACATCTAAAGTTAATGAATTAAGAGATCTTTCAAATCTGTTACTGGATTTTTCTATTGCAAGTTCAGACGAGAATATACATTTGGACGAGCCTTCTTTCGTAGAATATGCAATAGGAGATTATCTTTCTGAAATGCATACCATTATAAGCCAGAATGGTTTTTGTGTTAATATTGATGGCATTTATTGGGAAAAGGTTAAAGTTGCTGTAAATGGAAGTTTACTATCAAGAATATTTAGTAACCTTACTAATAATATTTGCAAGTATGCTGATATTGATGAGCAAGTGGTCATGGAAACAGTATATTCAAAAAATATATTTGAAATATGCATAAGCAACACGGTGTGTAAGGAAAAAAGCTTATTGGAGAGTACAGGATTAGGACTAAAAAATGTTGAGCTGTTGATGAGACGTATGCATGGCAGAGCAATTTACGAAACAAAAGAATACTGCTTTTATGTAAAATTGCGATTTCCGATTACGAACTGAACTACAAACTTCAGAAATCTTTAGAAATTTTTAGAAAATTTCAGAAGTTCCTTTCTTTTTCTTTAAAATATTGTGATACGATTTTTTTGTAGATATCTATAGGAACGATTAATAAATAAATGAAAACGGAAGAGGAAAATATGCTATATATAAAAAAGTATTCGGGGTTTATTATTTCCATTGTTATAGGACTGCTCCTTTATGAAGAAGCAAATTACGCATATACATATAGAACTGCAACTGCTTATTCTGATCATATGATATACAGATTGATACTTAGCATGGGGTCCGGAAGCAGTGGCTGGAATGGAATCCTCTTTCCGATACTGGCAGCACTTCCTATGGGAATATCATATGTCAGAGAATATAGAAGCGGATATTTGAAGCTGCGCCTGCAAAAAATGTCAAGAAAAAGGTATGTTGCTGTAACATTAATACAAAACTCAATACTTGGCGGCTTGGGTTTGCTTATTCCGTATGTTGTATATTGTCTGCATTTATATTTTCAGTATGGAACTAAGGCTTACTTGAATATAAAAGAGGGAGAGACAGTTATTATGTTCCATCCTGAACTGGCAGCCTCGAATACTATAGCATATGTTTGTTTACTTGGTACGTTTGTTTTATTGGCAGGAGTTACATTTGCTACATTTGCAATCGGCATATCGGCATGGATTAAAAACACTTTTCTGACGCTGATACTGCCATTTGTTCTTTGCATAGCCATGGCAATATTGATACCGGATAACAGATTTGATCTGCTTTTAATATTTACGCCTAATGGATATGCATGGGCATCTGTTCCGATAATATTAATTATGTCAGGTATATTGATTTTAACAGGCATCATTTTGTTTGCGGTAGGAGTAAAAAATAATGAAAAGTAGATGGTTTCAGTTATTAATAACTATATTCATTATTTTTAGCTATATGCAATTTGAATATGTTCGTTATTGTATGGAATGTGATGCCGGATATCAGGAGTATTCATATGCCAATGCAGTTATAAATATCGTTGGAGACAGATATTTAATATTGCTTGTCAGCGGGATTTTAATTGTATGGAGCATTGCCGGATTATTGGCGGTTACACGGAATAATTTTTATCTTAAATTGCGGATTGGAAGTGAACATAGGGCAAATGTCATTGAAGTAGTGTATGCATTCAAATACGCGGTTATCATTGCAGTTATCCAGTGGGTGGTAATTAATATGATTGCTGTTGTAAATAATTTTTATAATGTTAAGTCACAGATGCTTCATGTGACAAACGTGTATCAGCTATTTGGAAACTTATTGTTATTTTACTGGTTGCTTGGTTGTATTACCATTTTATTTAACAAATTGATAAATACAGGATGGGCAGCTAATATTTGCAGTATTGTGTGCCTGCTTATAAATGTTGTTATCAGTAATAGGATAAGCTTTAAAGATTCTTTCGTTGGAAGAAAATCATGGATTGCACATTTGATGGTTACAGATGTGAAAACATATAGTTTTTATATTGTTTATTGGTTTGTAAGTATTGCGTTTGTAATAATGGTTATATTTTATAGGGCCGTTATACTAAACTGTTTTAAAAGACTGATTGCAATATGTGTTAAGTCATATTATGGTCTTACGTTTATGGCTGCAGTTGTTATATGGAGCATATACGGATTTGTTTCAAAACAATATATGTCAGGCATTACAGACTATTTTGCCGGATTTAAAAAGCTTGATATTTTTTTAATGCTATATTTGTTTTATCAAATGCCAATCTGGATTTTATTGTATTATTTTTTGACAAAGAACTTTTCGTTTTACTATATTCAGTTTGCCTTGAGAAAAGGAAATACAATTAGCTGGATGAAGCATCTGGCAATAATATTTCTGGTATGTACTTATCTGTATTACGGAGTGGGAATGATGGTAATAGCATTTATTTCGGGAACGGTAATAAATGTAAATTTGATAATGGAAATGAGTAATATGATTTTACAGACAATAGCCTTGTTACTGCTGGTATTTCTATGCTGGTTACATGAAGCCGAAGATAAACATATTGGATTTATAATAATTATTATATACCATATTGTGGCAGGAACATTATTTTCGTGGCTGCCGCTTACACAGGGGCTGTATATTTCGCATATGACATCTCAGCCTGAGTGTATGGTATTTCAAATGGCAGAGTGTCTTGTTATAGGAACGGGCGTTGCTGTAATATTAAAAAATAAACAAGAGTATATAATTTTACGTAAGTGGAAGGCAGAAAATATATGAATATAGAGCTGGATAATGTATCAAAGAATTTTAAAAATCAGACCGTGTTGGAAAATGTAAATTTAAAATTGGAATCCGGGAAAATATATGGTCTCGTTGGAAGAAATGGTAGTGGAAAAAGTGTTTTATTGAAGATAATGACTGGGTTAATGGAGCCGTCGGATGGAATAATAAAATACGGAGGCATCCCTCTGAAAAAAGGACAGTATGCAAAGGATGTTGGAATAGTGCTGGACTGCATAGGCTTCATGCCGGAGTATACTGCAAAGGAAAATTTACTTTTACTGGCAAAAATTAATAAGAAAACAGGAGAAGAAAGAATCAATGAAATTCTCAAACAGGTGGGCCTTGAGCCGGATTCCAAAAAGGTTTATCGTAAGTTCTCTTTAGGTATGAAGCAGAAGCTGGCAATAGCTCAGGCTTTTATGGAAGAGCCTAAGGTATTGCTCTTGGATGAGCCAATGAACGCACTGGATGAACAGTCTGTTCAGGATATGAGAATAATGTTTAGGGAATATGTGAATAAAAAACCTGCTATTATGGTTATAACAAGTCACCATAAGGAAGACATAGAAATTCTGTGTGACCAGGTTTATAGTATAAAAAATGGGTATGTGAATCTTTAGGTTTCTTTAGAATTATTTATAATTCTTAAATGATTTTTCAGCTAATTCTTTATATGTATATAGTATTGTAAAGCCATAGATGTCTATGGCTTTTTTTTAATGTCAGGTAGTATTGAGAAGATGGGATATGATAGAAACAGCTATTATATATATGATTTGAGGGTCAAAAGGTATTCTGTTAAAGATACCTTATAACCATAAATTTGTACCTTGAAAACTTCACATAAATGAGGATTTTATTCACTAAAAGTGGTATTATATATCGTTTATAGCAAGAAGTATCAAACGGTTAGAATAAAGCCGGCATTGATTGAACAATAAAGAAGGGGGAAGTATGTAGTGGAAAAAAATAGAAAACAGATTATTATCTGCGCAGCGATTGTCGCTTGTGTCTGTGTAATCAGTGTATTAATTACATATAACATATTACAACAAAAAAAATCATCTGACAGTGGAACTCTATTATGGAACTTTTGATTTTTCAGAGTATCAAAATGTTAAGAGTACCAGTAAATTAGCCATTATACATGATAGCGATGAAAAACAGGGTGAATATGAAATGGAGATAGAGAATACTGATAAGGTTGAAACGGGAATCTGGAAATGGAAAGATGATGGTTATATTACCTTGTATCAGGATGATAAAGCAGTTGCAAATCTAGTGTATATGAATGGTAAATATCTTTTCTTGGATGCCGATGTTGAAATCCAAAAACTTAAAAAGATATCTGAAACGGCAATAGTAAAATAATTGAGGAGATGGGATATGATAGAAACAGCTATTATATATATAAAAAGAAATAAAATAAAATCTTTGATTATCATACTGATTATCGCGACAATAATCCTGGGTGAAATTATTGGTCTGCTATTAAGCAATGCCTCAGAAAAATCTGAGAGAGATGCATATTTATATAATGGAGCCGCATTAGTAATTGAGGATGATAACGGAGGCTTTACAAAGAGTGATTATGACGAAATCAGAAAAGTAAAATATGTAACAGGACTGGGGGCGTGGAGAGAGCTGATTGCAGATCCGGTGGATACAGAGAATGTAAAGGAACATAAAGGAATAGATCCGGAGAATAAAGATGTGCGCAATCGGGCTGACAAAATGGTGATTGTTGCAAATATGGATGTGCAGCAATATAGCCTGTTTTCATGGGAAAAAAATGTATCTCTTATTGAAGGGGAATTTCCAACATATGAAAATAAAGGAATTATTGTAGAACAGCGATATGCGAAAAAAAATAACCTTAAGGTAGGGGATGAAGTTAAATATACTATAGGAGACCAACCGGAGGTAACGTCTTTACAAATATGCGGAATTTATAAAGTGGACAGTGACTTCGAAATATATGACTCAAATGAAGAGGGAACCTCGGTATACATACATAGTCCATATAATTCTATATATGTAGATTATGATTATATTGTAGAGTTACTAGGGTTAGAGTACACCGCGTCAACGGGAAGTGAAGTGTATATTGATAAGATAGAGCATATAGATGCGGTAAAAACCCAGTTAAAGAAAATGTATGGAGATAATGTGGAAATATATGATAATACTTCTAATTATCTCGATTCAGAATGTAAGTCGTAGGATTGATGGGAAAAACATCAAAAATAATTTGTTGGATGATAATTATAATGGGTGAAATTATTTTGTTAATCGTTTTCTCGTTTTATACTATCCAATACCAAAAAGATACAGGACTTTTTATGGTACTCGGAAGGTCAAGAAAATGGTGTATAGGTAGATTTGCATTTATAGGAATGATATATGCAATTAGTGGTTTGCTTTTGGGTGTGCTATTATACTGTGTGCTTGGCAATTTCATATGTAGCATTATAAGTGGTATAGGTAAGAATGTCATAATTAATAGTACAGACAGAGCCATAGGTGGATATGATACACCCGGAATATTTCAAGGCTTTGAGGTACGTATAGAAATGAGTGCTTTTTTTACTTTAAAAAACATTATAATTCTATTAATAATTTCGTTGGTTAATTGGATTGCATTTATGGTACTGCCTGTTGTAACAACTGTTGAAGAAAATGCAAAGAAACTGTTAAATTCGAAGGGATAGTGGTAAATATGTTGGAAATGATTAATGTATCGTATGCATATAAATCTAAGAAGGAAATTGTGCATGTGCTGGATAAAGTTACATACAGATTTGAAATAGGAGAAATGTATGGAATATTTGGTCCGTCAGGTTCAGGAAAGACAACGTGCTTATCGTTACTTGCCGGTTTAGAAAAACCGGATGAGGGGGAAATTTTGCTGGATGGAGAAAATATACAAAATATTGGTGGAAGAAAACTGCGCCAAAATAGTATATCATTGGTTTTTCAGGATTATCAGTTATTTGATTATATGACTTCCCTTGAAAATGTAATGGTTGCAGCCCAGATAAGCTTACCTGATGTACCAAAAAAAGAATTGATAAAAATGTGTAGAGACAGCCTTGTAATGGTTGGACTTGATGATAGTCAGATAACCCGAAAGGTTACGGAATTGTCAGGTGGACAGCAGCAAAGAGTTGCAATAGCGAGGGCGTTGATAACAGATGCAAAATATATTCTGGCAGATGAGCCTACAGGAAATCTGGATAAAGAGAATCGAAGAAAAATTGTCGAATTGTTGCAGCAGATAGCTCATGAACAGGACAGATGTGTTATAGTAGTAACCCACTCGGATTATGTAAAGAAAAAATGTGATATTTGCTATGAAATGGGAGATGACGATGAGGAATAAATGGTGGCAGGCATGCAAAGAATTATTAGGGAGACCGGGGCGGAATATACTAATTGCTATTTGCATATTTGTACTGACACTGTTTTGCGGAATTGCAACATTTCTAGATTCGGCAATAGAGAGTTTTTACAAATCTTTTGCAGATATGGCGGGATGTTGTGTTCTTGTTGAATTAGACGATTTTTCTACTTTAGATGATTGGAAAGATATTTTAGAATATGCAGATAATAATAAAAATGTTGTAGGATATAATAATGCATTTACAAGTGACATTATATGTGAAGCAGTAGATTTTGAAAATGTACCGTATACAGAAAAACAAAGTGATTTTGAGGAAAATAAAATATATGTCAGTGGAAACATAAATACTTCTTACAATGAATATTTCAGTAGTGGTATTTTTAAAATTTCAAAAGGAAAATATCCGATGTCAGGTGATAAAGGGGCAATGATATCAGATAAGCTCGCTTCTGAAAATAACCTGTCAATTGGCAGTAATGTATCTATACAGTATGAAAATAATACAATCAGTATTAAGGTAATTGGGATTTATACTGTAATAAATACTCCAAAGACACAGGTGAGCGATGGCTACTATAAAGAAGTAGCTAACAGTATAGTATTCACTGATTATAATTCGTATGTTGAATTAAACAATGAAGCAAGCTGTTATGGGATGAATTTTTTCAGCAAAGACTATAAAAGTACATCACTTTTATATGATGATATGAGTAAAATGTTTCAAAATGTTCCGAATTCGGCAGTTGTCAATCAGGTTTTGAATGAGGAACTGCAAATGACAGATGTAATATCAATGTTAAAAAGTATGACAAGTGTGACGTTGAGCGTTATGTATATTGTATGTGTTGTGGTTATGTCGTTACTGACTGTTTTATGGCTTAAAGGACACTCAAAAATGATTGCAATATACAATACACTTGGACAGAGGAAATTTAAGACAATTCAAATTCTGTTATATGAGATTTTGATGATAACTGTTCCGGCACTTGTGGGTGCAGGAATATTGACATTGGGGCTGCTTAATAGATTTTCTGTCAATATTTTCAAATACTTTGTTGAATTTTGTGAGATTTCGAATTTTCAAAAAAGCTTTTCACTTGATATATGGAACTTTGAAATGAATATCTGGCAATTTGTGTATAGAATCGGGCTTTTGGAAATTAGCGTTATTTTAATAACTATGATTGGAAGCTGTATTTATGCTAATAAGGGTTTGCGCACATTAAGGAATAATTAGGAGCGGTTATGTGGTATAATCTTTTTGATGTAATAAACATGTATAATATGATAGGAGCATATAATGGACAAAATTCTTGTTGTTGAGGATGATAAAACAGTATACAGTGGCATAAAAAAGCTTCTCGAATTGCAGCATTATAGTGTGGTAATTGCACAAAACGGTATGGAGGCTTTGGAAAAAATAGATGAATCGTTCAGCCTTGTAATAATGGATATAATGATGCCGCAGTTGGACGGCATTGAAACCTGCAGGAGAATGCGTGAAAGACACAGTGTTCCGATATTGTTTTTATCAGCAAAATCGGAAGAGCTGGATAAGCTGGAAGGGCTTGAAGTGGGCGGTGACGATTACATGACTAAGCCATTTTCAAACATGGAGCTTATTTCAAAGGTTAAAGCTCTTATCAGACGATATCGGGTATATGACAGTGGAAGTGCAAATCGCACAAACAAGGATGAATCTATAGAGACAGATGGACTTAAACTGTTTACGAATCGAAACAAGGTTGAGTTTAATGATGATGAGATAAAATTAACCGGAAAAGAATATGAGATACTAAAACTTCTAATGAAAAATCCTGACCGGATATATACGATTGAGATGATATACGAGATGGTGTGGGATGAGGTTTTTACATATAATGCAAAGAATACTGTTATGGTACACATTAAAAATCTTAGGAATAAGCTTATAAAAGCATGTGGCGATGCATGCATACACACAGAATGGGGAAGAGGATACCGTTTTGAGAGATGATTTAAAGAGGGTAAAGAAAAAGCTGTCTTTGACGTTTGCAATTGCGATTATAGGGACATGTGTTGTTTTTGGATTATTATACTATCTGGGAATTGATTTGTTGAACAATTATATTGAAGGTACATCTCATTTAATATACTATAATGAAAAGCCATATATAGATGAGTTTCAACAGTATGTGTCTGATAATGATATAAGTACTACAGATGTCGAGCAATATGATGAATGGATGTCGGAACATGATGTTTCGTTTTATAGTATTCAGGAAGAGGGGAAAGTAATATACAATAAATCAAATGTAGATAAGCTTATCTCTCCGGCTAAAAATATGTATGATTATCGATTTACAGGAAGCTATGAGCTGCCTGTTCAGTTCTCCGATATTGAGGCGAAAGTATTTATATATACAGGATTTACGATAAAATATTATATCACTTTGATGATTTTTGATGTGGGATTTTCTCTTATGATGGGAATTGTATTTGTGTATCTACGCATCAGAAAAATTATAGCAGGCTATCAAACAGAGCTTGAAGCATCACAGGAACAGGAGAAAAAAGCGCGACAGGAAAAGGATGAACTGATGCGTAATATGGCTCATGACCTGCGCACGCCATTGACTGGCGTTATGACGTATGTTGATGTAATGAAACTGGAGAACGAAGCATATGCCGAGAATATGAAAAATCTTAATTTTATAAGTGAAAAGGTATTGGATATCAGGACTCAGGTAGACAATCTGCTGGATTTTTCAATTGCCGGTTCACAAAGACCTGTTGAATTGGATGCATCAATGGATGTTGAGTATATATTTGGAGATTACCTCTCAGATGTGTGTGCTCAGCTTATGAAAAGCAATTATGAGGTTGATGCAGAAGGAATAAGCTTTAAGCAGGTAAAGGTTGCTGTTAATATGGCATTTTTGACAAGAATATTTTCCAATCTGACGGATAATATATATAAATATGCGGACAATAAGAAGCCTGTTGTTATGAAAACAGCTTTTACGAAAAAAACATTTAGCGTTGAAATTGGCAATGGCGTATGTGACAATAAAACGCTTCTTAAAAGTGCCGGGATAGGGCTTAAGAGCGTGGATGCGATGATGCAGCGCATGAATGGAAGCATGAGCTTTAAAAGGGAACATGGGAAGTTTTGGGTTAAACTGGAGTTTCCGATTGTGTAGTGAATATTTTTTCATGAAAACCTCCATACTAAATAGAAAAGAAGTATGGAGGTTTTTATGAGCAGAAATATTGAAAATCATGATTCGGTGCTCTTGCTTCAGGATTGCATAGCGGGCTGTAAGATGGCACTTGAGAGCATGGACGATATAAGAGAACACACAGATGACAAGCAGCTTCGTGAGCTGATAGACAAGTACTATGATGAGCACACCGGGCTGTCAGTGGATTGCAGGGATATGCTTGACAAAGCAGGTGCAGATATTAAGGAACCGGGTGTGTTTGCAAAGATGGCTGCGAAGCTGCAGACTGCAATGAAGATGGCAGTGAATGATGATCAGTCCCAGGCAGCAAAGTTACTGACGGAGGGCTGTAATATGGGCATAGAGACAATCAGCGGCAGTCTCAATGAATATCGCGATGCTGATTCAAAGAGTGTGGCAATTGCAGAGAGGCTCAGGACGCTTGAGGAAAAAATGGTGGGAGATCTGCAGCCACTATTATAAAAAATATAAAATAACGGCTGTTGTACTGATTTGGTACAACAGCGTTTATGCGTAGCTGTCAAGCATCATGCCTGAATAAATTGACGAAATATATGGTGTGTTGAAATTGTGCCCGGGATTCTTATATGCCACAACAACCTTCTGCACATAGTTCATAGGGTTGACTGTCACAGAGTTTGCTTTGTCACCTATTGCATCCTTTAGTGCTGTAAGAGTGTTGAAGGTGTCATCAGTCTGTCCGGACTAAGTGCACCGGCGAGGATATCGCGGTCAATAGTGAGCTTGCCGTCATCGTCTGTCATGAGACCGATGTAGGAAAGCTTTGACTGTGAGCCTTTGTGATGGAGCTTATATCACGAAGCAGCCTTGTGGCATCTGCAGAGTCGGTCATTGAATAATCATCTGCCACGTCTATCATCTTATTGTATGCGTCAACCAGAGTCTGCACATTGTCGGCAACTGCATCGGAATTGGCCTTAAAACCGATGGCTGCGGCACCTGTATCTGTGGTCGGCTTTTTGAGCGTGAGCTCAAAGGTATTATTGATGGTAAAGGTGTTGGACAAGGATGAGTGCGCGGTGCCATTCAGCGAAAAGTCAGAGTTGTGGGCAGGGGATGATACCTTATCAATACCCAGCTGCTTCATCATGCTTATGGATCTGCGTTAGCTGACGGAGCCACACTAAAGAGAGAATCCTCAGTCTCGCTGAGACCTGTCTGCATTGATGTAAGCTGAAGCGCTGCCTTGCCTGAGTCATCGTGGACTATATCTGCCTCAATGCCAAGACCGGATGCGTTTATGAGCCTCTTGAGCTTGTCCTGCACCTCGCCGTTTGTTTCACCGGTGCTCACTCCGAACTGGAACTCATAGGATGATGCATTGGTATTTATGTCAAAGGAATAGCTGCCCGGTATAAAGGACAGGGCTTTGCTGTCTAAGTAGCTGCCGGTATTGACCTGTGGTGCGGCGAGCTGTCTGACCTCTATATCAAAGCCGTCTGCTCCTTTATTCTCTGAGCCGTCACCCACGTAGCGCACGCCTACAGCATCCTCATTAGATGACTCCGCAACCTTCTTCTGGAAGGAGTCAGAGGAGCCTGCGTATTTATCAGAAAGTGAATCCACGGCATTTAAGATGGCCTTAGAGCTTTCCTTTATATCGATAGCATATTTCTTGGCCTCGGACATATTGGAAATCTTGTACAGAGGGGACTCTTTATTTGTCTTTATTATTCTGTTGTATATCTTGCGCAGGTCGCTTTTCTTGTGCGAATCATAGCGCGATACCTCTTTATTGGCATAAGTGCTGGCATAGTAAGCGTAGGCACTGTCTATCTTTGCCATAAAGACCCCTCCTTTCATCCGTGAAAATCGTTTAATCCGTTAAATGGTAATCCTTTAAATATTATATTGTATAGCTGCGATTACTAATGCTTAACTGCAGCTATAATAAGCTATGTAAAATTTTTAATTATCAAATCCTACTTATACACATATATTATATCGTCATAATTGAGGATTTACAACAACAAAATACTTGAAAAATTCAGATAAATGTACTATATTTAGTTATGTATCTGTAAGATTTATAAAAATTAATTGCTGCCGGACACAAAAAAGGTGCAGACAGCGGCACTGTTCAAAAGAATTTACAATAAATTTTAAAATAGCTATTGACGGTTACGGCTCAACTGTGATATAGTATACAGGCTTGGAAATAGGTCTTTTTTTTATGCCTTTTTTTAAGGGTACAAACAACAAAGAATTTAAACGGAGGTGGAAGTCGTGCGTACAAAGATTACATTAGCGTGCACAGAATGTCAGCGTCGTAATTACAACATGACAAAGGACAAAAAAACTCATCCGGACAGAATGGAAACCAAGAAGTATTGTAGATTCTGCAGAACTCATACAATGCACAAGGAAACAAAATAGTCTAGGAACTGAGTGAAGGAGTACATTATGGGACAGAATGAAAAAGTCGAAAAGGCTCCAAAAACAAGCTGGTTTTCAGGTCTGAAAGCTGAATTTCAGAAGATTATCTGGCCTGAGAAGCAATCGGTCATCAGACAGACCATTGCAGTACTGGCGGTTTCAGTAGTTACCGGTCTTATTATTGCGCTTCTTGACTGGGGTATCCAGCAGGGCGTAGATTTCCTTATTGGTTTACATTTTTAAAACGGAGGCAAAGTGATTATGACAGAAGCGAACTGGTATGTAGTTCATACCTATTCAGGTTATGAAAACAAAGTCAAAGCTAATATTGACAAAACAATCGAAAACAGACATCTTGAGGACCAGATCCTTGAAGTACGTGTTCCGTTGGAGGACGTCACAGAGGTTAAGAACGGTGTTCGTAAACAGGTTTCCAAGAAGATGTTTCCAGGCTATGTTCTTATTCATATGATTATGAATGATGATACATGGTACGTTGTACGAAATACCAGAGGCGTAACTGGATTTGTAGGTCCGGGAAGCAAACCGGTTCCTCTCACAGAAGCCGAGATGAGACCTTTGGGTATTAAGACGGAAAACGTGGTAGTTGATTTTGCTGAGGGTGACATGATAGTCGTTATCGGCGGTGTCTGGAAGGATACAGTCGGTGTTATCACAGCTATGAATTATCACAAGCAGACAGTTACAATTAATGTAGAGCTGTTCGGTCGCGAGACACCGGTAGAAGTAAGTTTCGCAGATGTTAAGAAAACAAATTAAGGAGGCAATTCCAAATGGCAAAGAAAGTAGAAGGATACATTAAATTGCAGATCCCTGCTGGAAAGGCAACTCCAGCTCCTCCAGTTGGACCTGCACTTGGACAGCACGGTGTAAACATCGTAGAGTTCACAAAGCAGTTTAATGCAAAGACAGCCGATCAGGGCGACTTAATTATCCCTGTAGTTATTACTGTATATGCAGACAGAAGTTTCAGTTTCATTACTAAGACTCCACCTGCTCCGGTATTAATCAAGAAAGCTTGCAAGATTCAGTCTGGTTCAGGCGAGCCAAACAAGAAGAAGGTTGCTAAGATCACAAAGGCGCAGGTTCAGGAAATCGCTGAGCTTAAGATGCCTGACTTAAACGCAGCTTCACTTGAGTCTGCAATGAGCATGATCGCTGGTACAGCAAGATCAATGGGTGTTGAAGTGGTTGACTAACACTTAGCGAAACCAAGCGTATAACGCGCAGGCTGAGGTTAGTGTGAGGTCGTTCTCTGAGATTAGTGAAAGCGAGCCCGCCTTTTGGGCGAAGCTTGAACTTAGCGAAGAGAACATACCCCTAAAACTGACGAACCGACAGAAAAGTTAATCATTAATGAGGATTACTGAAAACATCGGTTGAAAAGTATTATTTTAAGATAACAAAGAAACGTAAATGTGGGAGGGCCCTCTCCCGATATTACCACCAGGAGGTTATTTTTTCATGAAAAGAGGAAAGAAGTATCAAGACGCTGTTAAGGCATTTGATAAGAAAGAGCAGTACGATGTTGCTGACGCTATCTCTATCGTAAAGAAAAATGCTACAGCTAAATTTGACGAGACAATCGAGCTTCATCTTAGAACAGGCTGCGACGGACGTCACGCAGAGCAGCAGATCCGTGGTGCGGTTGTATTACCACACGGAACAGGAAAAACAGTTAAGGTTTTAGTTTTCGCTAAGGGACTAAGGTTGACGAGGCACAGGCAGCAGGAGCTGACTTCGTTGGAGGCGAGGAGTTAATTCCAAAGATCCAGAACGAGGGATGGTTAGACTTCGACGTTGTAGTTGCTACACCTGATATGATGGGTGTTGTTGGTCGTTTAGGACGTGTCCTTGGACCAAAGGGCTTAATGCCAAACCCAAAGGCAGGAACAGTTACTATGGATGTAACAAAAGCTGTTAACGATATCAAAGCCGGTAAGATTGAGTACAGATTGGACAAGACAAACATTATCCATGTGCCAGTTGGAAAAGCATCTTTCACAGACGAGCAGTTAAACGACAACTTCCAGTCTCTTATGGGTGCAATTAATAAAGCAAAACCTGCTAGCTTAAAGGGTCAGTACATTAAGAGCGCAACTCTTACATCTACAATGGGACCTGGCGTTAAGTTAAACGTGGTTAAGATTACACAGTAAGATAGTTAAACAGTTACAGTAAAACAATTTACAAGACCTATCAAACGCCAAGCAAAAGTTTTGCGGAAAGTAATTGACATCCGTAATATAGTTTGATATAATTGCAATGCATATTGCCGAAGACAGTAGGTGCCGCAAGGCGTAAACGTAGAACCTACCGAGGGAATTTTCGAGATTTATCTTGAATTTTGACTTGTACCCTTCTGTCGACAGGCAGGAGGGTTTCTTTGATTAATAAATCAAATACCTCATGTCTTTTATGCGAAAATCTAAAAGGAGGTAAATGAATCGTGGCAAAGGTAGAACTTAAACAGCCAATCGTAGATGAGATTTCCGGTGTTATCAATGGTGCACAGTCAGTAGTAGTTGTTGATTACTTAGGACTCACAGTAGCAGAGGATACTCAGTTACGTAAACAGTTAAGAGAAGCCGGTGTAACTTACAAGGTATACAAGAATACTTTAGTAAACCGTGCAATCCAGGGAACAGAGTTCGAGGGATTAAAGGATGTCCTTGAAGGACCAAGCGCATTCGCTGTATCAGCAGAGGATGCAACAGCACCAGCTAGAATCTTAGCTAAGTTCGCTAAAACAGCTCCGGCTTTAGAGATTAAAGCAGGTGTAGTTGAGGGAACATTTTATGATGCTGAGGGTATGAAGGCAATCTCCGCTGTACCTAGCAGAGATGAGCTTCTTGGAAAATTACTTGGAAGCATTCAGTCACCTATCACAAATCTTGCTCGTGTACTCAATCAGATCGCTGAGCAGGGTGGCGCTGCAGATGCAGCCGTAGAGGCAGCACCAGCAGAGGATGCTGCAGAGGAAGCTCCAGCAGCAGAATAATTCAAATATTATATTTGAACCTTATTATCATAATTAAATTTTTAAATGGAGGAAATTATAATGGCAAAGTTAACAACAGCAGAGTTTATTGATGCTATCAAAGAGTTAAGCGTATTAGAGTTAAATGATTTAGTAAAAGCTTGTGAAGAAGAGTTCGGTGTTTCTGCAGCAGCAGGTGTTGTAGTTGCAGCAGCAGGAGCTGACGGAGCAGCAGCTGAGGAGAAGACTGAGTTCGACGTAGAGCTTACAGAGGTTGGACCAAACAAGGTTAAGGTTATCAAGGTTGTTCGTGAGATCACAGGTCTTGGACTTAAAGAGGCTAAGGACGCTGTTGATGGCGCACCAAAGGTTATCAAAGAGCAGCTTGACAAGGCTTCAGCAGAGGATGCTAAGGCTAAACTTGAGGCAGAGGGTGCTAAGGTTACTCTTAAATAGTCGGATAGGCTACGAGCGGAGTAAAAACATAAAAAGAGCCAAGGGCAAATTCTATTTGCGCCTTGGCTCTTTTTTATGTTTTTATTGCGCGACAGTCGGAGCGCGTCCCGAAAATGCCTAAGCATTTTTGGGACCTCCGCTCGTAGCCTATCCGACGGCGATGAAAAAATAAAAAAAGTACTTGCAATTGTCAGTGATTTGTTGTATAGTATACGTTGCACTATTGTGGTGCAGTGCATTTTTATGCAATTTTTTAAAAGATGCAAAATTTGTCAATAGGTAAATTACACTAAAATGCATTCACAAATATGTGCACAAGGGAAAAACCACAAGATATAGTAACTGGGGTGGTTTTTGAATCATTATCTAGATACTTGCTAGATTAAAATAAAAACGAGAGGTGAAACGTCAATGGAGAAAAACAGAATACGTCCGGTCACATCCGGAAAAAGCATGCGTATGAGTTACTCAAGACAAAAAGAGGTTCTGCAGATGCCAAATCTGATTGAGGTCCAGAAGGATTCTTATCAGTGGTTCTTAGACGAAGGTCTCAAGGAAGCTTTTGCGGATATCTCTCCAATCACAGATTACAGCGGAAAGCTTAGTCTTGATTTTGTAGATTTTACATTATGCGAAGATGATGTAAAGTATACAATTCCTGAGTGCAAGGAAAGAGATGCAACATACGCAGCTCCTTTAAAGGTTAAAGTCAGACTTCACAACAAAGAGACAGATGAGATTAATGAGCATGAAATTTTCATGGGTGATCTGCCTTTAATGACAGAGACCGGTACATTCGTAATCAACGGTGCAGAGCGAGTTATTGTCAGTCAGTTAGTTCGTTCTCCTGGTATTTATTACGGAATTGCTCATGATAAGCTCGGAAAGACCCTGTATTCTTGTACTGTTATTCCAAACCGTGGTGCATGGCTTGAGTATGAGACAGACTCTAACGACGTTTTTTATGTAAGAGTAGACAGAACACGTAAGGTACCTATCACAGTACTTTTACGTGCACTTGGAGTAGGTACAAACCAGGCTATTCTCGATATGTTCGGAGATGAGCCAAAGATCCAGGCATCATTCAGCAAGGACCCTGCAATCACAGAGCGTGAGCCACAGGGAAGCTATGAGGCTGGTTTATTAGAGTTATATAAGAAGATTCGTCCGGGCGAGCCACTTTCGGTTGAGAGTGCAGAGAGCCTTATCACAGCAATGTTCTTCGATCCTAGAAGATATGACCTTGCCAAGGTAGGACGTTATAAGTTTAATAAGAAGCTTGCTTTAAAGAACCGTATCAGTGGACAGGTTTTAGCTGAGGACGTAGTGGATCCTTCTACAGGTGAGGTTATCGCTGAGGCAGGTACTGTTGTTGACCGTGCGCTTGCTACACAGATCCAGAACGCTGCCGTTCCTGCTTTATGGATTCAGACAGAGACAAGAAATGTCAAGATTCTTTCTTCTATGATGGTTGACATCAGAAGCTGGATTCCTGAGCTTGAGGATCCTAAGTCTATCGGTGTTACTGAGCTTGTTTACTATCCGGTACTCGCTCAGATTCTCGAGGAGTATGATTCTCTTGAGGATAGAATCGAGGCTATAAAGAGAGATATATCTGACCTTATTCCAAAGCATATTACTAAAGAGGATATCTTCGCAACTATCAACTACAATATGCACTTAGAGTGGGGCGCAGGAACAGATGACGATATCGATCATCTTGGAAACAGACGTATCCGTGCGGTTGGAGAGCTGTTACAGAACCAGTACCGTATCGGTCTCTCAAGACTGGAGCGTGTTGTTCGTGAAAGAATGACTACACAGGACTTAGAGGGAATTTCACCTCAGTCACTTATCAATATAAAGCCTGTAACTGCCGCTGTTAAAGAATTCTTCGGTTCTTCACAGCTTTCACAGTTCATGGATCAGAACAACCCTCTTGGAGAGCTTACTCACAAGAGACGTTTATCAGCACTTGGACCTGGTGGTCTTTCAAGAGACCGTGCCGGATTCGAGGTTCGAGATGTACATTACACTCACTACGGCCGTATGTGTCCTGTAGAGACTCCTGAGGGACCAAACATCGGTCTTATCAACTCACTTGCATGCTATGCGAGAATCAATGAGTATGGCTTCGTAGAGGCTCCATACCGTAAGATTGACAAGACTGATCCTAAGAACCCGGTAGTCACAGAAGAGGTTGTATACATGACAGCCGACGAGGAGGACAACTACCACGTAGCACAGGCTAATGAGAAGCTTGATGCCGAAGGACATTTCATACGTAACTCAGTTTCAGGTCGTTACAGAGAGGAAACTCAGGAGTACGATAAGTCAGCATTTGATTATATGGATGTATCTCCAAAGATGGTATTCTCAGTAGCTACAGCGCTGATTCCGTTCTTGCAGAACGATGACCCTACACGTGCCCTCATGGGATCAAACATGCAGCGTCAGGCCGTTCCGCTTCTGACCACAGAGGCTCCTGTAGTTGGTACAGGTATTGAGACAAAGGCCGCAGTTGACTCAGGTGTCTGCGTAGTTGCAAAGGCAGACGGAGAGGTATTATCTTCAGAGTCAAACCGCATTATCATAAAAGAGACTGACGGAAACAAGAGAGAGTATATCCTTACAAAGTTCTCTCGTTCTAACCAGTCAAACTGCTACAACCAGAGACCTATCGTATTTAAGGGTGACAAGGTTAAGGCAGGCGATGTTATCGCAGACGGTCCTTCAACAAGTCAGGGAGAGCTTGCTCTTGGAAAGAACCCGCTTATCGGATTCATGACATGGGAAGGATACAACTACGAGGATGCCGTTCTTCTTTCAGAGCGTCTCGTAGAGTATGATGTGTATACATCAGTTCATATCGAGGAATATGAGGTAGAGTCACGTGATACAAAGCTCGGACCTGAGGAGATTACACGTGATGTCCCTGGTGTCGGCGACGACGCACTCAAGGACCTTGATGAGAGAGGTATCATCCGTGTAGGTGCAGAGGTTCGTGCCGGTGATATCCTTGTAGGAAAGGTTACACCAAAGGGTGAGACAGAGCTTACAGCAGAGGAGAGACTTCTTCGTGCCATCTTCGGTGAGAAGGCAAGAGAGGTTCGTGATACATCACTTAAGGTACCTCATGGTGCTTACGGTATCATTGTTGATGCCAAGGTATTTACAAGAGAGAACGGCGATGAGCTTTCTCCGGGAGTAAATCAGTCAGTACGTATCTACATTGCACAGAAGAGAAAGATTTCTGTCGGTGATAAGATGGCCGGACGTCACGGTAACAAGGGTGTCGTTTCCCGTGTGCTTCCTGTTGAGGATATGCCATTCCTTCCAAACGGACGTCCACTGGATATCGTACTTAACCCACTCGGTGTTCCTTCACGAATGAACATCGGTCAGGTCCTTGAGATTCACCTGAGTCTCGCTGCAAAGGCACTTGGCTTCAATATCTCAACTCCTGTATTTGACGGAGCTAACGAGGTAGATATCGAGGATACACTTGAGCTTGCAAATGATTACGTAAATCTTCCGTTCGATAAGGAAGAGCTTGAAAAGGATTTACAGGCGGAGCATCCATACTGGAGCGCAGATGCTGAAATCTTCTATGATAAATATGTTGATACACTCCGTGAGGACGTTATGGAATACCTTTCAACAAACAGAGCTCACAGAAGCTTATGGAAGGGCGTTCCGATTTCAAAGGATGGAAAGGTACAGCTTCGTGATGGTAGAACAGGTGAGTGCTTCGATGGAAAGACAACTATCGGACACATGCATTACCTTAAGCTGCATCACCTTGTTGACGATAAGATCCATGCACGTTCAACAGGTCCTTACTCATTAGTAACACAGCAGCCACTCGGTGGTAAGGCACAGTTCGGTGGACAGCGTTTCGGAGAGATGGAGGTTTGGGCTCTTGAGGCATATGGTGCTGCATATACACTCCAGGAGATCCTTACAATGAAGTCCGATGATGTTGTTGGCCGTGTCAAGACCTACGAGGCTATCATCAAGGGTGAGAATATCCCTGAGCCTGGTATTCCAGAGTCATTCAAGGTACTTCTCAAAGAGCTTCAGGCACTTGGTCTGGATGTCAAGGTACTTGATGAGAACAGAGAAGAGGTTGAGCTTATCGAGACAAGTGAGTACGGTAATACAGATATCAACTCAATTATCGGAAACGATAAGGACTATGCATTCGAGGACAGTGAGTCATTCGCAGAGCATGGTTTCTCAAAGAAAGAATTTGATGACAACGAAGAGCTTGTTGACATAGAAGAGGAAGAGTCTCCTGAGACAGCGGATGACGATATTTTTGCTGATGAAGTTCTTGATGACGAAGAATAATTAGAAGGGAGTGCCAAAATGCCAGAAACAAATAATATAGAAAATAATCAGGCAATGCAGTTTGATGCGATTCAGATTGGATTAGCATCTCCTGAAAAGATCAGAGAGTGGTCACATGGCGAGGTTAAAAAGCCTGAGACTATTAACTATAGAACATTAAAGCCTGAAAAAGACGGTCTTTTCTGCGAGAAGATTTTCGGACCAACGAAGGACTGGGAGTGTCATTGTGGTAAATACAAGAAGATACGTTATAAGGGTGTTGTCTGCGACCGATGTGGCGTAGAAATCACAAAGTCAAGCGTTCGTAGAGAGCGTATGGGACACATCGAGCTTGCTGCTCCTGTATCTCATATCTGGTATTTCAAGGGTATCCCATCACGTATGGGACTCATCCTTGACTTATCTCCACGTGTACTTGAGAGAGTGCTGTACTTTGCTTCATATATTGTGCTTGACCCGGGCGAGACAAAGCTTGCATACAAGCAGATTCTCAACGAGTCAGAGTACCAGGAGGCATGCGATACTTATGGCCGCTCAGCATTCCGTGTAGGAATGGGTGCTGAGTCTATCCATGAGCTTTTAGCAGCAATCGATCTCGAGAAGGATTCGGCAGAGCTTAAGGCTGAGCTTGAGAATGCTACAGGCCAGAAGCGTGCACGTATCATCAAGAGACTTGAGGTTGTAGAGGCTTTCCGTGAGTCAGGAAACAAACCTGAGTGGATGATTATGACAGTTATTCCTGTTATTCCACCGGATCTTCGTCCAATGGTTCAGCTCGATGGAGGACGTTTTGCAACAAGTGATCTTAACGACCTTTACAGACGAATCATCAACCGTAACAACCGTCTTAGAAGACTTCTTGATCTTGGAGCGCCGGATATCATCGTTCGTAACGAGAAACGTATGCTTCAGGAGGCTGTCGATGCACTTATCGACAACGGTCGTCGTGGTCGTCCTGTTACCGGTCCCGGAAACAGAGCTCTTAAGTCTCTTTCAGACATGCTCAAGGGAAAGGGAGGACGTTTCCGTCAGAACCTTCTCGGAAAGCGAGTTGACTACTCAGGACGTTCAGTTATCTGCGTAGAGCCAAAGCTTAAGATTTATCAGTGTGGTCTTCCAAAGGAGATGGCTATCGAGCTTTTCAAGCCATTCGTTATGAAGGAGCTTGCCGCTAACGGAACCGCACACAATATAAAGAGTGCAAAGAAGATGGTTGAGAGACTTCAGCCGGAGGTATGGGATGTCCTTGAGGACGTCATCAAAGAGCATCCGGTTATGCTTAACCGAGCTCCTACACTCCACAGACTTGGAATCCAGCCTTCGAGCCAATCCTTGTAGAGGGTAAGGCAATCAAGCTTCATCCACTCGTATGTACAGCGTTCAACGCCGACTTCGATGGAGACCAGATGGCTGTACATCTTCCACTGACTGCTGAGGCACAGGCTGAGTGCAGATTCATGCTTCTGTCACCTAACAACCTGCTTAAGCCTTCCGATGGTGGACTTGTAGCCGTTCCTTCACAGGATATGATCCTTGGAGTTTACTACCTCACAATGAGAAAGCTCGCTGATTACAAGGATGATCCAAAGATGGTTGCACAGGTGTCATCAGACACCGTATACAATGATATTGAGGAGCTTAGAAAGCTCACAACTCCTGATGAAAATACAGGAAAGGCTGAGCTTGGCTTATATGACCTCATCTGGTTTGAGGATGTCACAGACGGAAACCGTCGTGTGCTTTGCAGACCGATAGATCTTCTCGGCCGTTACTATGGAAGTGTTAATCTTGCAATGCTCGCTTACGAGAACAAGGAGATTACTCTTCACCAGAATATCTTTGTACACCGTACAGTAAAGCTTCCTGACGGCACAGAGGTTTCAGGTTTTACAGAGACAACAGTAGGACTTTTGATATTCAATGAGAACATTCCACAGGATCTTGGTTTTATAGATAGATCAAAGGCTGAGAATGCACTCAAGTTTGAGGTTGAGTTCCACGTTGGTAAGAAACAGATCAAGCAGATCCTTGAGAAGGTTATCAACACACACGGAGCTACAACAACAGCAGAGGTTCTTGATAATGTCAAGGCTATGGGATACAAGTATTCAACAGGCTGCCATGACAGTTTCAATTTCAGATATGACAGTGCCACCACAGAAGCCACAGATGATCGCTGATGCACAGGACACTGTAGATAAGATTACAAGACAGTACAAGCGTGGACTTATCACTGATGAGGAGCGTTACAAAGAGGTTATCGAGACATGGAAGGATACAGATGATGCCCTTACAAAGGCACTTCTTACAGGTCTTGATAAGTACAACAACATCTTCATGATGGCAGATTCCGGAGCCCGTGGATCTGATAAGCAGATTAAACAGCTTGCAGGTATGCGAGGACTCATGGCTGATACAACAGGTCGTACAATCGAGCTTCCTATCAAGTCATGCTTCCGTGAGGGTCTTGACGTACTCGAGTACTTCATGTCAGCACATGGAGCTCGTAAGGGACTTTCAGATACAGCGCTTCGTACAGCTGATTCAGGATACCTTACAAGACGTCTCGTAGATGTTTCACAGCATATGATCGTTCGTGAGACAGACTGCTGTGCAGGCACAGGACGTGAGATTCCGGGAATGGTTGTAAAGGCATTCATGGAGGGTCGAGAGGAAATCGAGAGCTTCAGGAGAGAATTACAGGTCGTTTCTCTTGCAACACAATCTGCGATAAGGATGGCAATGTAATCGTTAAGGCCAACCATATGATTACACCAAAGCGTGCAGCAAAGGTTATGGCAGAGGGTGTTGATGAGAACGGTAATCCAATCACACAGGTTAAGATCCGTACAGTGCTTACCTGCCGTTCACACATGGGAGTATGTGCTAAGTGTTACGGTTCAAACCTTGCAACAGGTCAGGCAGTACAGGTTGGTGAAGCAATCGGTATCATCGCAGCACAGTCAATCGGTGAGCCTGGTACACAGCTTACCATGAGAACCTTCCATACAGGTGGTGTTGCCGGTGGAGATATCACACAGGGTCTTCCTCGAGTAGAGAGATTTTCGAGGCACGTAAGCTAAGGGACTCGCTATTATCACAGAGTTCGGCGGAACTGCCACAATCAAGGATACAAAGAAGAAGCGTGAGGTTATCGTTACAAACAACGAGACAGGTGAGACAAAGGCTTACCTCATTCCTTACGGCTCACGTATCAAGGTTGTAGACGGACAGGAGCTTGAGGCCGGCGACGAGCTTACAGAGGGTTCTGTAAATCCACACGATATCCTCAAGATTAAGGGCGTTCGTGCGGTTCAGGATTACATGCTCCGTGAGGTACAGCGTGTTTACCGTTTACAGGGTGTTGAGATTAACGATAAGCATGTCGAGGTTATAGTTCGTCAGTGCTTACAGAAGATCCGTGTAGAGGAGCCGGGAGATTCAGATTTACTTCCGGGCAGCATGGTTGATGCCCTTGACTTCTTAGAGCTCAACGAGAAGCTTGAGGAAGAGGGCAAGGAGCTTGCAGTTGGCTCACAGGTATTACTTGGAATCACAAAGGCATCTCTTGCAACCAACTCATTCCTGTCAGCAGCTTCATTCCAGGAGACCACAAAGGTTCTTACTGAGGCAGCAATCAAGGGCAAGGTTGATCCGCTTATCGGTATGAAGGAAAACGTAATCATCGGTAAGCTCATCCCGGCAGGAACAGGTATGAAGATTTATCGTAATATCAAGCTTGACAGCGATGTAAACGATGACGATACACTTGATTTTGATGATGATGATTTTGCGGATTTCGCAGAGGAAGAGGCAGTCGGAGTCATTGATACAGATGCTGAATCAGTTGATGAAGAATAATTATTGATGTTTGTACTTAAGCTACAGAAGCTGTTACAAACCAAAAACAAAGAAGTCCGGGAAACCGGACTTCTTTCTTGTATTATATTGAAAACAAAATTGGTCTTGACAAAACAGACAAGGATTTGTATAATATTTTAGCGTGCATAAGATTGCACTGCTTAAAATAAAACAGGAGGTGAAAATAATGCCAACATTTAACCAGTTAGTAAGAAAAGGACGTCAGACATCTGTAAAGAAGTCTACAGCACCAGCTCTTCAGAGAAGCTTTAATTCTCTCCAGAAGAAGCCAATCAACACTTCTTCTCCACAGAAGCGTGGTGTATGTACAGCTGTTAAGACAGCTACTCCTAAGAAGCCTAACTCAGCTCTTAGAAAGATCGCCAGAGTTCGTCTTTCAAACGGAATCGAAGTAACTTCATACATTCCTGGTGAGGGACACAACTTACAGGAGCATAGCGTTGTTCTGATTCGTGGTGGCCGTGTTAAGGATTTACCAGGTACACGTTACCATATCATCCGTGGTACATTAGATACTGCAGGTGTTGCAAACAGAAAACAGGCCCGCTCTAAGTACGGCGCAAAGAGACCAAAAGCTGCTAAATAATTTAGCAACATTGTGTATCACAAACAGAACTAAAGTAGGTTAGTGTTGGGATTAGACCTGCAGATGCAGGATTTCACTTTATGAATACAATTCCGCACGAACACATTAGAGAGACACATGTGAGTACCGATGAATTAATCCACAAATATCATGATTAAGGAGGGAAGTAACGTGCCACGTAAAGGACATACTCAGAAAAGAGACGTATTAGCAGATCCAATGTACAACAGCAAAGTAGTTACAAAGCTTGTTAACAGCATTATGTTAGACGGTAAGAAAGGCGTAGCTCAGAAGATTGTATACGGAGCATTTGCTACAGTAGAAGAGAAGACAGGAAGACCAGCTCTTGAAGTATTCGAAGAGGCTATGAACAATGTAATGCCAGCTCTCGAAGTAAAAGCAAGACGTATCGGTGGTGCCACATATCAGGTACCAATCGAGGTTCGCCCTGATCGTCGTCAGGCTTTAGGCCTTCGTTGGTTAACAGCATTCTCACGTGCCAGAGGAGAGAAAACTCAGGCTGAGAGATTAGCTAACGAGATCATGGATGCAGCTAACAACACAGGCGCATCTGTTAAGAGAAAAGAAGATATGCACAAGATGGCAGAGGCAAACAAGGCATTCGCACATTACAGATTCTAGTTTCTGTAAGAAGCTTACAGCTTTGCTTTTGATTCATGCAGCGGACCGGATTTGTAACAGAGTCCGGTTGTGCATAGGACATTAAATATAGGAGGAAAAAACCTTGGCTGGAAGAGAATATCCACTTGAGAGAACCAGAAATATTGGAATCATGGCTCATATCGATGCTGGTAAAACAACACTGACAGAGCGTATTCTTTATTATACTGGTATTAACTATAAAATCGGTGATACTCATGAAGGTACTGCTACCATGGACTGGATGGAGCAGGAGCAGGAAAGAGGTATTACAATTACTTCTGCCGCTACAACATGTCACTGGACACTTGAAGAGTTCACTAAACCAAAGCCAGGAGCACTTGAGCATCGTATCAACATCATCGATACACCGGGCCACGTTGACTTCACAGTAGAAGTTGAGCGTTCACTCCGTGTACTTGATGGCGCAGTTGGTGTGTTCTGTGCAAAGGGTGGTGTTGAGCCTCAGTCAGAGAACGTTTGGCGTCAGGCTGACACATACAATGTACCTCGTATGGCATTCATCAATAAGATGGATATCTTAGGTGCAAACTTCTACGGAGCTGTTGACCAGATCCGTACAAGATTAGGAAAAAATGCTATCGTACTTCAGTTACCAATCGGTAAAGAGGACGATTTCAAAGGAATTATCGACCTTTTCGAGATGAAGGCATATATCTACAATGATGAGAAGGGTGACGATATCACAGTTACTGATGATCTTGGAGATATGGCTGATCAGGCTGCAGAGTACCGTACAGAGCTTATTGAGAAAATCTGTGAGTTAGATGACGATCTCATGATGCAGTATCTTGAGGGTGAGGAGCCATCTGTAGAGGATATGAAGAAGGTTCTTCGTAAAGCAACATGTGAGTGTACAGCAGTACCTGTATGTTGTGGTTCTGCATACCGTAACAAGGGTGTACAGAAGTTACTTGACGCTATTGTTGAGTACATGCCAGCTCCTACAGATATCCCTTCAATCAAGGGAACAGATCTTGAGGGAAATGAGATTGAGAGACATTCATCAGATGATGAGCCATTCTCAGCACTTGCATTCAAGATCATGGCAGATCCATTCGTAGGAAAGCTTGCATTCTTCCGTGTTTACTCAGGAAAATGTAAGGCAGGTTCTTATGTATTAAATGCAACAAAGGATAAGAAAGAGCGTATCGGACGTATTCTTCAGATGCATGCAAATAAGAGACAGGAATTGGATGAGGTTTACTCAGGTGATATCGCTGCTGCTGTTGGATTTAAATTCACAACAACAGGTGATACAATCTGTGATGAGCAGCATCCGGTTATCCTTGAGTCTATGGAGTTCCCAGAGCCAGTTATCGAGCTCGCTATCGAGCCAAAGACAAAAGCTGGACAGGGTAAGTTAGGTGAGGCTCTTGCAAAGCTTGCAGAGGAGGATCCTACATTCCGTGCTCATACTGATCAGGAAACAGGTCAGACAATCATCGCTGGTATGGGTGAGCTTCACCTTGAGATCATCGTTGACCGTCTTCTCCGTGAGTTCAAGGTTGAGGCAAACGTTGGTGCACCTCAGGTTGCTTACAAGGAGACATTTACAAAGGCTGTTGATCAGGAATACAAATATGCTAAGCAGTCAGGTGGACGTGGACAGTACGGACACTGTAAGGTTCGCTTCGAGCCAATGGATGCCAATGGAGAAGAACTTTTCAAGTTCGATTCAGAGGTTGTCGGTGGTGCTATTCCAAAGGAGTACATCCCATCAATCGGCGAAGGTATCGAGGAGGCTACAAAGGCCGGCTCTCTTGGTGGATTCCCAGTAGTTGGTATCCATGCAACAGTATACGATGGATCTTACCATGAGGTCGATTCATCAGAGATGGCATTCCACATTGCCGGATCTATGTGTTTCAAAGAGGCTATGGCAAAGGCCGCACCTGTATTGCTTGAGCCTATCATGAAGGTAGAGGTTACAATGCTGAGGAGTACATGGGAGACGTTATCGGTGATGTTAACTCTCGTCGTGGACGTATCGAGGGTATGGACGATCTCGGCGGTGGAAAGATTGTACATGCATATGTACCACTTGCAGAGATGTTCGGTTACTCTACAGACCTTCGTTCTAAGACACAGGGACGTGGAAACTACTCAATGTTCTTCGACAGATATGAGCCGGTTCCAAAGAATGTACAGGACAAGGTTCTTGCTAACCACGCAAAATAATTGCAAATTAGCAAACAATTTATAGTACAAATGATGAAATATATACTATATATGGTATAAAAATCAAAAATAAAGGCATTTCCCCTTGAAAAAGGGGGATTTGCTATAAAATTTACTTGAAAAAACTTTGATTATTTCGTATAATCAAAGCAGTCGGTAGATTATAAAAAAAGCCCATGGGGCATAAAAGTTTAAGGAGGACGTTTCAAAATGGCAAAGGCTAAATTTGAAAGAACAAAACCACATTGTAATATTGGTACCATCGGCACGTAGATCATGGTAAAACAACTTTAACAGCAGCTATTACAGCAGTATTAGCAGCTCGTGTCGCTGGTAACACAGCTACAGATTTCGCTAACATTGATAAGGCTCCAGAGGAGAGAGAGCGTGGAATCACAATTTCTACAGCTCACGTTGAGTATGAGACAGAAAAGAGACATTACGCACACGTTGACTGTCCTGGACATGCTGACTACGTAAAGAACATGATCACTGGTGCAGCTCAGATGGATGGTGCTATCCTCGTTGTTGCTGCTACTGATGGTGTTATGGCTCAGACAAAGGAGCACATCCTCCTTTCTCGTCAGGTAGGTGTTCCTTACATCATCGTATTCCTTAACAAGTGTGATATGGTTGACGATCCAGAGCTTATCGAGCTCGTAGAGATGGAAGTTACAGAGCAGCTTGAGGAGTACGGATTCAATGATTGCCCAATCATCCAGGGATCAGCTCTTAAGGCTCTTGAGGATCCAATGGGACCTTGGGGAGACAAGATCATGGAGCTTATGGATACTGTTGATTCTTATATCCCAGATCCACAGCGTGATACAGATAAGCCATTCCTTATGCCAGTAGAGGACGTATTCACAATCACAGGTCGTGGTACTGTTGCAACTGGTAGAGTAGAGCGTGGTACACTTCACCTCAACGACGAGTTAGAGATCCTTGGTGTTAAAGAGGACGTTCAGAAGACTGTTGTTACTGGAATCGAGATGTTCCGTAAGCAGTTAGACGAGGCTCAGGCTGGTGATAACATCGGAGCACTTCTCCGTGGTATTAACCGTGACCAGATCGTTCGTGGACAGGTTCTTGCTAAGCCTGGTACAGTAACATGTCACCATAAGTTTACAGCTCAGGTTTACGTTCTTACAAAGGACGAGGGTGGACGTCATACTCCATTCTTCAACAACTATCGTCCACAGTTCTACTTCAGAACAACAGACGTAACAGGTGTTTGCGAGCTTCCAGCAGGAACAGAGATGTGCATGCCTGGTGATAACGTAGAGATGACAATCGAGCTCATCCATCCAGTAGCTATGGAGCAGGGTCTTACATTCGCTATCCGTGAGGGTGGACGTACAGTAGGATCTGGACGTGTTGCTACAGTTATCGAGTAATACAATCTTAATATGGATTTGTTATCGTAAGATAACGTTGTGTCTAAACGTAAGATACCCGTAGAACTTCGGTTCTACGGGTTTTTCTGTATCTTAAAGAGAGAATGATTTGAAAAATTATAAGTAGAGAAATAGCGAAATATTTATCAGCAAGATAAAATACAGATAAATTTAAAATTGAAAAATAAGACCAGTGGTGCCAAAACGGTGCCCAAAAAGAAACTCCTGCGAATGTTTGCCATTCACAGGAGTGATTTTTTACCAACCTTTAATCTGCTTGATCTGTTCAGCACGTTTCGGATCTCGATGATATTGCAGTTTCAGACGGATTGTTTCTACAACTTCCTGTCTGGCTTCATCATCAAGCTGATAGAATGATGTAAGTAGATTATCTACATCAGGCATACTATTTTTGCCAAAAAGATACATCAACGGATACATAGAATTTTTTAAGTAAGTCTTTACACGACTTGCGTCTAAGACTCCGTTCAAACCGTCTGGAAGTGTAGGATAAATCTCTTCTTCCTTAATTGTGTCAGAAAATGGACTGGCAGAACATATCTCATTCACATCAATTTGCAATTCGTTTGCAAGTCTTAAAGCAAAATCAAATCGAATATTGGAATCTTTTTGAATGATTGAATATAAGGTTGTAGCACTGATTCCAGTTGCTTTTGCAATTTTACGGACATTTATAAGTGGTTAAGAGATCTGATGTATGCGTAGAAAATGGAAAATATGTTACAAATAAAACGAGAATTTGAACTCGAAATTTGGGAAAAATAATGAAAATAACTTGACATTTGAAAATAAGAGATGTATTCTTAAGATAAATTCAATAAACGGGAGGTGGATAAAAATGTTTAATCTTGAAGAATTGAGCTTGGAGTTTGTAGAGATTTCTGAATTAAAAACCTCTAAGAACTTATTTGGACCAGTTATGTACGGAACAGGTGTGAGAATGTAGTTTGTAGAAAAGACTTGCTCTATGTAAAAAGAAATATAGAGTAGGTCTTTTTTATTTAAAAAGGATTATAGGAGAGAATATATGAATAAATTAACTACAGCTGTATGGGAAATAACAATGGGTTGTAATATGCGTTGTAAACATTGCGGTTCAAGTTGTGCAGAAGCGCTACCCGATGAGTTGAATACATCAGAAGCTCTTGAGGTGTGTGACCAATTAAAAGATTTGGGATTAAAAGTTATTACATTATCTGGAGGGGAACCTACGACACTAAACAATCTAAATTATGATTAGAGAGGTAACAAATATGAATAAACATGAGTTATATCATAACCACAATTATGTTTATCTGCTGACTTCTAATATTATTAACCGCTGTGGTGATTCATTAGATACAATACTTTTTACATGGTTGGTATATTTACTTACAAATAGTGCAGGGTGGTCTGCGATTATTTTTGGTATTAATCAAGCTACTTCTGTAATTATTCAACCATTTATAGGTCCATTAGTCGAGAATATGAATAAAAAGAAAGTGTTAGTACTTTCAGATATAGCTCGAGTTCTGTTAGTTTTGTATATATTATATGTATATACACAAAACATGCTTTCACCATTAATATTGGTTTTTATGACAATATCCATTTCATTAATAGAAGCATTTCATATGCCAGCAGGGGTAGCAGTTATTCAGCATGTACTTCCTAATGAACATTATGATAAAGGTGTAAGTGTCAATGTGTCTTGTACCAAAATAGCAGTATTAGTTGGAACTGGCTTGTCAGGCATAGTGATTAGTTCATTTGGAATAGGTATTTCTTTAGCGATAGATGCTTTGATATTTTTAATATCAGCGTTGCTTATAGTAAAAATAGAATTTTCTGTTCAAGAAGAAAAGAAGACAAACCGAATAATTGGCAGAGAATATTTAATTTCGCTTAGAGATGGATTTAGTTATGTATTTGACCATAAGAAGCTATTAAAACTATGTTTTTTATGTATTCTAATTAATTCAGCAGTGGTTCCATTTGATGCACTGCTCGCCCCGATTGCAAGAGAAATGTTTAGTGGAGATGCCAAAATTGTTTCATTACTAAGTGTAAGCGTAACTATTGGTACTATTTTGGGATCATTGACTTTTGCAAAAATGAAAGAGGAGAAAAAAAATAATACACTTGTTACATTTTGTGGAATTGTTTTAGGTGTATACTATGTTTTTATTGCATTTGTTTCAAAATATATTGCAAATCCTATAACTCAAAAATTACTGTTGCTAATCGGTTCGATAATAATTGGTGCAGCATTGGGATTAATGATTACTTATGTACAAGTGAAATTTGTAAAAGAAGTTACTAAAGAATATATAGGACGTGTTTCTGCAATTCGATTTTCACTTACATACGCATGCGCGCCAGTGGTATCTTTTGTGATTAGTATTATATACAAAGTTACTGTTGTTGATACAAGTTCACTTTTTGTGGGATTTGGTATTGTAATAATAATTCTTTTTCTTTTGGCAAATAAGATTACGTTTTCTCCTTTGAAGAAAGGCGATAAAAGTTATTAGAAATTATTTATATGAAAAACTGGCTGCTTTTTGGCTATAAATTAAAGCTGATAGAGAAGAGTATAAACAGCAGAAGAGAAGCTTTTTGACTGAGGCTTCCGGTGCCAAAACGGTGCCAAGAAATCAGGCAAATAAAAATAAATAGTACAAATCAGTCGTTTTTCACTGTATTTTGGAGAGAAAACCATAAAAAATATGAGGTAAAATGATATTAAAGTATCGTGAGGGTGGACGTACAGTAGAATCTGGACGTGTTGCTACAGTTATCGAGTAATTACTTGTTAGTAGTGTAAATATCTAGTAAATTCAAGGGTTTCCGAGATTTCTCGGAAACCCTTTTTTACAGTTTAAAAGTATGTTATAGTAGGATTAATTGATGTAGTGGTGCCAAGTCATAATGTAGATGGAAAAGGATTTTTATGATGAAAATAGAAACAGAGCGATTATACATCCGCCATTTTGTGAATGAAGATGCTTCAATATGCTTCGAGGGATGGGGGACAGATGAGCATTTGGGTGATTTTATAATGGGATATCCAATGAATATGGATCAGATGAATTCTTTTGTAAATGCTATGGTGAAAAATACGAATGCATGGGTAATTGTTGAAAAAGAAAGTGGTGCATGTATAGGATATATATCTTTTGATATACCATATCAAGAATTAAGGATTGGTGAAATTGGTTATGTTATTGGTGAAAAGTGGCATGGTAAAGGTTATGGCACTGAAGCTGTAAAAAAGATGATTTCAGAATACTTGTCAAAAGATAGACTGTATCTCATTGAGGCAAAATGTAATATAGATAATAAACCTTCGCTTAATCTGCTTGAAAAGGTAGGTTTTATTAAGGATGGGGTTTTAAGAAAAAGAAGAATTGATAAAAACACAGGGGAATATAGGGATTTGGTTGTTTATTCAATTACTACAAATGATAAATAAGCAACATGTTTATCGGGAGGAGAGTGTACGCTAATGAAAAATGAATTTTTAGAAGCATTAGGAAGCAATAATGCGAATAATAACACAGATTTATCATTGTATAGTAGATTTGTTGGAAATTGGTCGTTTACAATGACTACATATGATGAAGAGGGGAAGATTGAAGATACAAAAGAAGGTGAGTGGCTTTTTTCATATGTCATGGATGGGTATGGAATTCAAGATGTCTTCATTTGTCCCAAAAGAGGAGAATGGACAGAGGAAGATACTTTATACGGAGATTATGGAACAACAATACGAGTTCCAATGATAGATAATTCAAAAAAGTGGAATATAGTGTACGTTTCCAAATGGAGTGTTGATAGGTTAATCGCCGAAGAATTGGAGAATGATATTATACAAACAGGGATTAATAAAGATGCGAATGATACAACTATATGGCAATGGAATTTCAAAAATATTGAGAAGGATACATTTAGTTGGGAAAGTATCTATTCAAAAGATTGCGGAAAGACGTGGAAATATGCAACAAAGGTAGAAGCTAAAAGAGAAATGTAAATTAAATGATTTGAATAATAAATGTATTCTAAACTGTACCTAATATGTTTTCTGCCACAAAAGGTGCAAAATGGGGTAGGAAATGAAGTGATGGGGTAGAATATGTAATTGACATAGCGGTCTGAATGGCATATTATTCATACAAAGGTCTCCATTCACCTTATGGTTTTGAACTATAGAAGAGATGAACATTAAAGAAATTATTATGTTATAGTTTGGACTGGTCGAAAGACTGAAAAACTCAGGAGAAACACAATGGTTAAACACATTATTTTATGGACACTCAAGGATGAGTACACGCAGGCACAGAAGAAGGAAATACGTGCCGGCATAAAGGAAGGCTTAGAGGGACTTAAAGGGCAGATTCCGGGAATGATCGACATTTCAGTACGCACAGATTATCTTCCGACATCTACAGTAGATGTGATGCTTGATACTACATTTGAGGATGCTGATGCACTTGCAGCGTATGCAAAGAATCCTAAGCATGTTGCAGTGGCGGATACCAGGGTGAGACCATTTACTGCAAATAGGGCATGTATGGATTTCGAGGTGTAATAAGCGGGAAATTAGTGTATTTGACTATAAATCATTTCCGAAATTAGGCGATATGTCAAAAATGACGAATATTGTCAAATTATCATTGAAATAGTACTATGGTAATGATATAATAATCTTACTGTATAGAACGAAACCTAAATGAGAAAGGGAGAATTACATATGGGTGAGGAAGCTAAAAGCAAAATAATGGAAATGCCACTTCAGCAGAGATTGAAATATGGCTATAAGAAAGTATTGGATATGCTGCTTGTATCGGGAGGTATATCAATTGTTGCAGTTTTATTGGTTTATTTTGGTGCAAAGGCTAATATCTTTGGTGCCGAGTCGGGAACAGTTGCTACATTTTTCCTGGTTATAGGACTGGCCAATGTAATAATAGTTGGAATTGTAGCTACAATGATTGCGAAAAAAATCAGTGATCAGGTTATTGATTCTGTGCTTGAGCCGTTACAGCAGATTGAGGTAGTGGCAGGAGAGCTTGTTAATGGAAATCTTCACAGCAATCTGGAGTATCATTCAGATGATGAGGTTGGCAAACTTGCACATGACCTTAGAAAGTCTATCAGGACACTTGGCACATATATTGATGATATCGACCAGACTATGAGACAGTTTGCAGATGGCAATTTCAACTTTAAGCCACAGGTGGAGTGGAAAGGCGATTTTGTAGGAATTAAAGAATCAATCGTTGCTTTCGAGGAGAGCATGTCAGATACAGTCAGCGGTATCCAGAGAGCGGCAAATGAGGTTTCAAATGGTGCTGAGCAGGTAGCTGCCAGCTCAAGTGATCTGGCGCAGGGTGCAACAGACCAGGCCTCTGTTGTTGAGGAGCTTACAGCCACACTTGCTTCTGTAGCGGATCAGGTAGCTGAGAATGCCGAGCATGCAAAGGAAATCAGTCAGAAGGTTGATGGACTCGGAACTGAGATTATGGATAGCAACGGACAGATGCATGAGATGGTTACATCTATGAATGAAATCAATGAGGCATCTCAGGAGATTGGTAAAATCATCGCAACAATCAATGAGATTGCATCACAGACAAACCTTCTTGCACTCAATGCTTCTATCGAGGCAGCCAGAGCAGGAGAGGCAGGAAAAGGCTTTGCAGTTGTAGCAGATCAGGTTACTGTACTTGCTGAGCAGAGTGCAAATGCTGCTAAGGAGTCAGCAGCTCTTATTGAGTCTTCAGTCAAGGCTGTTGAAAAAGGAATGGTTATTGCAGGCAAGACAGCATCACAGCTTGAGGAGGTTGCAGGCAATTCCAAGACTATCACAGATGAGGTTAATGGAATCGCAGAGACACTTGAGACACAGACAGATGCTATCAAGCAGATTAATAATGGCGTAGAGCAGATTAACGATGTAGTTCAGACTAACTCAGCTTCTTCACAGGAGTGTGCAGCTGCAAGTCAGGAGATGAGCAGTGAGGCAGAGAGCTTAAATGAGCTTATACGTCATCTGAGAGTTGCTGAGCAGTAAGCATATTATATTGAATAGAATTATTGATGGTCACAATCAAGAGTGATTTGACGGTAACCGGATGTTATTGTTAAGACTGAGATGTGAAGCAGCAATATTAATATCCCCACGTTTATTTCCATGTATATGGCGAAAAACGTGGGGATATGTTATTATATGAGTATGACATTGAAAGATAGAATACCAAAAGAATTTTATAGCTTATTCCGCACGAAAAATATGGATGCATATATGCAGATAGTTGTTGCGTTATATGAGGAGAATAACGAGGTCTATGCATCAATGGGACTGACACGTGAGGAGTGTCAGATAATCATAGCGGATACCATATCAAAAGCAGGCATTGTATGGCAGACTGATTATAATGAAGATGAGAGTGATAAAGATAGTGGCAGCATGGATAATCATAATGATTATAATCCTGATTCCGAAATTGATGTTATATATGACCAGGCCAGTTTCGCATACACCCTGACACCATCAGCTATATTGGGCAGGCTTATAAACTGGGGCTGGATCAGGAGTGATTTTGATGAAAAGCTCAACACATATGTGATTGCATTTCCTCAGTACAGCCAGATGTATGCTGAGCTGTTTAAAAAGCTGCTTGTGGATGATGACAGCAGGGAGCGCGAGAGCATTCTGGCTGTTTACAGTGCGCTTTTTACATATTTTTCAGATCCGGAAAAAAATAATGATATTCTGAAAAATGCGTTGTATACGTCAAAAAATCTTGGTCAGCTTTTATCAAATATGCAGGATGGTATGAGGGCATATTTTGATGAGCTGTCACGTATGAAGGATTTTATAGGTATACAGAAGGTACTGATTAAGGAAATTAATAACAGTGATAGCAGACGTTATGCCATCCTTACAACCACGGATAGCTTTTATCGTTACAAGGAGGCTGTAAAGGAGCTTATAAGCAAAATTCTTAATCAGAACGATGACAGAAGGGCTGAGCTTGAGGAAATTCTTTCACAGACTACACCCGGTACGTTTGAGAGAAAACGCTATGAGTACAGCGTGGAGTACTGTGATAAGGCAAGTGAGCTTGTTTATAAGGTGGAGCATGAGTTTGACCTGATTGAGAGAAAGTACAACAAGCTTATTGAGCAGAAGACGATTTTTGCAAAGAGGGCGCTTGCAAGGATACACTATATCCTGCAGGAAGGCGCAGATGACGAGGATAATATAGTAAAGCTCATTAACCTGATAGATAAGAGTGATAAAACAGATGAGATACTTGGGGCTCTTCGAAACAGAATGAAGTTCACCAGACAGTTTTACAATGTAACGGACGACAGTTTTCCGGGAAGAAGAGAGAAGGGAAGAAGTGAGTTTGTTCCGTTTGTTATTGACGATGCTTCGGCAGGCGAAGATGATATGGCAGATTTTGTGCCAAAGCCATTGTATACCAAAAAGGAGCTTCAAAGCTTCAGAGATAAAAATATGCGTGATGGCATGTTTGTGACAGATGAACAGACTGTAGAATCCATGGAGGATCTGGAAAAGCTTCTGTTTTTATGGCAGGAGGAGACCAATGAGCGCATGGGTGAGGATACGGTGAGTCTGGATGGAGAGATAACAAAGAATGATGGTGTAAGCTACTCAAGGCTTGTAATATCCAAATCGGACTCTAAACGAGAAGCATAGAAAAGAGAGCAATGTATGTTTGAATATATGGAGAATGTTTCGCCAAATGAGGCAGAAAATATTAGAAAAACTATTCAGGATCTGTTGAGGCAGACCTGTATTTTGCAAATGAAGTGTGACCCCGTTACATTGATTCAAAGAGACAATCCAAGGTATCAGGTGTGTCTTAGAAACAGAGAGTTTATCTCTGATTATCTGGCTGTGCTTGACTGTGAGCTGGTTCATGACCAGCAGGAGCATCTTTTCAGGATAACGGGTGATGGTGTCATGCTCGAGAAGATGACTCTTCTTACTGCAAGGATTGTCATTATAATGAAGATGATATACAGGGATAAAATCATGGGCGAGGGGCTTAATGCGACAACAACGAATCTGGCGGAGATTCGTGAGTATGGCAGAAATACCAATCTGATTACCAGAAAGCTCACTAATCAGGAATGGTCAGACGCTCTTTTGCTTATGAAAACACATCAGATGATTGAACTGCCGGGGGCTATTGCAAACCTGGAGGACAACACACCAATCTATATTTATGGCACAGTAAATATATTCTGCTCAGCCATGGATATAAATGAGCTTGTGAGCATGTACAGTGATGAGGTGGAGCTGATTAAGTATGATAACGAATCGGCTGCAACACTTGAAGCTGCCGGATTGAATACAGAAGGCAGTTCTGTAAACCATACCCATGAATTTGCCAAGAACAGTGAAATGGAGGAGTTACCAATTGAGTCAGTCTAAGAAGATATTTACCAGAATGTGTCTAAACAACTGGGGCGGAATAAATCACAAGGTTTTGCAATTTAATGAGTATGTCAATTTGTTCAGTGGTAAGAGTGGCTCGGGAAAATCAACCGTCATGGATGCGATTCAGGTAATCCTCTACGGCAGCTTCAGCCCCACATTCTTGAACAAGGCTGCAGATGATGCAAAAAACAGGAGAAGTGTTCTGAGCTATTTGAGGGGTGAGCAGAAGGATGGTTCCGCAAATCGTGGCGACTGTGATTTTTGTTCGGTCATAGCGCTTGAGATAGAGGATACAGGCAGTCATACGTTTACATGTATAGGAATAGCCTTTGAGGTACGAAAAAACGATTCTGAGATTAAGAGATTTGTGTACTTCAGTCATTCGGGCAGGATGCCGGAGCCTTCATATGTGACAGCGGATGGCTTTTGCTATTCAAATAATGATATTAAAAAGCTTGTAAATACTCGCTCACAGTCAGCTGACAGACGCGCCAGAGGGGATGTAAACCGTATTTACGCATCGAAGGAGGCATATCTTGGCACATTATATGATGTTATTTTAGGATATATTGACCCGAATCGTTTTATCACAATGGAAAAAAGTGCTATTGCACTCAGAATGACAAATGGAACAGGCCAGTTTATACGTGATTATATGTTTCCAAAGAGTGACTCGGGCACGATAGAGACTATCAGTGAGCAGCTCGATGCATACAGACAAATCAGGGAAAAAATAGAGGATATGCGCAAGCGTATTGAGCTTCTCAAGGAAATAAAGGAGTCAGGGCAGGAACTGGTAAATATCCAAAGCGATATTGTCATGGCAGAGACAATGATCAGGTGCATAGATATCGAGGATATGCGTGCAAAGATTCAGGCAGCTGAGGATGATAAAAAGCGTATCGAAGAAGAACAGGACAGGCTTTCAGAAAAAGCAGAGGATATAGCCGGGCAGCAGGCAGATGTGCAGCAGGAGTATATCCAGGTATGTGCAGATTTGAAATCGAGCGACTTAGGAAGCAAAAAGGATCAGCTTAGGGAGCTTGAGAAGAGAAGTCTCATGCTTACCGACAACAGCCGTCAGTGGATTAAAATCACAAACGGACTAAAGGCCTGGGATGAGGATGAGGTCATCACAGATTATGTGAGCAATGCAGTTTTAAACCTCATTGAAGAGATTGTGGATGGCGATGTCACAGAGGCAAAATGTCAGGAGCTTCATCTAAAGCTTGAGTCTATAAAGAAGGATATCGAGGATGAGCTCGAGGACAATACTTCGCAGAAAAATGAGATAACAAAAGAGCTTAAAGAGAAAAAACGTCTGGTCGATGATATGAAGAACAACCGCAAGTCGTACAGTGAGAGCCTGCGTTCGGCAAGAGCTGCGCTGCAGAGGGACTTAAGTGATAGATTTGGCGAGCTGTGAAGGTACAGGTATTTGCGGATATGTTTGATGTACAGGACGAGGAATGGAAGAATGCCATAGAAGGACGTATGGGCAGGCTCAAGTTCTCACTTATCACAGAGCCGCGTTATGCGCATACTGCTGCTGTTATTTTCAGAGACATGAAGCAGTTTGAGGATGTCGACCTCATCAATTCCAAGGCTATCATGGACAGTGAACCAAAGGCCATGGATGGTTCGCTCTATGAGGCGGTGGATACAAAGGAAAAGTATGTAGATGTCTGCCTGAAAAGATATCTGGGACATATTATAAAGTGCCGGAGTGTTGACGAGCTTGAGCAGGTACGAGATGGAGTTACACCGGACTGCTACTCATACAGCAACTTTATTTTCAGACATCTGAAGAAGCGCGATTATACTACAAATGCCTGCATCGGAGGCAGGGTATCCAAGGCAAGACTTGCTGAGTATGAGACAGATGTGGAGAGGCTTGAGAAGGACCGGATACAGCTTATGGGTATTATTTCAAGTCTCAAGGCACAGAGAGGTTTTGAGTGCTTAAAGGGGGAGCCGGAGTATTTTGTGGGCCTTTCTGAGGCGTCAGATGAGCTTAAAGCAGTTAATTCGCAGAAAAATGAGCTCGAAGAGATTATCAGGACAATGGAGAATGGGCAGTATAAGGAGCTAAAGGAGAAAAAGAGGCTTCTTGAGAAAAACATCGATGCACTTAAGAGTGCTTTTTCACTGAATCAGCAGCAGATAAATGAAAAGATAAGCCAGCATGAGAAAATCATAGGTGCAAACGAACAGCGAAGAGCACAGCTGGATGATATGTTACAGGCTATGTTGCCAGAGAGGAGCTTGAGAAGCAGGTACAGGATATGCTGCAGCATAGCTCAGGAGCATCGGTCAAGAGCAAACAGCGTGAGAAGCTTATTGAGCTGCAAGGCGCAGACGGAAATGGTGGCAGGCAGCAGTCGTGTGTGGAGACGTTGCAGACTGCCCGCTACAGGTATATAAAGGAGTTTCCGTCAGGTCAGTTCAGCGGAGCCGAGAAGTCAAATAAGGCATATGAGGAGCTGCTGGAGAAGTACGAGAAGGATTATGAGCCGGCATATGAGAGTGAGTTTGAGGAGCAGTGCAAGGTGATTTATAAAAGTCTCAGAGAGAATGTCATCGGTACAATCCACGGTGATATCAAGGCTGCAAAGCGCCATGCCTATGAGATAAACAGGCTTCTTAGGGAGACTAATTTCTCAGACAGTACCTATCAGATTAAGATAGAGCCGGCAAAGAACGAAAACGGTCAGTTCTATGATATGCTTATGGCGGAAGAACTGGACAGTAAAAATCCGGATAATGGCGGAATAGCTGGACAGATAAGCTTGGTGAGGATGATTTTATAAGAAATATGAGCAGAAAATTAAACTTTTGACAGACAAGTTCATGCCGCCAAGGGATGAGGATGAGCATCTGCGAATGCAGAAGCGCAAGGAAATGGAGCAGTATGCGGATTACCGCAATTATCTGTCATTCAGCATGTATGAGCAGGTAACGGACGAAAACGGTCGTGTCATCAGGGAAAACTTTGTAGATGACATGGCAGGCCGTGATTCGGGCGGAGAGGGACAGAACCTAAATATGTTGCGCTTCTTGCGGGCTTTGCGATGCTTTATATGCAGCAGAGCAATCGTGATTCAAAGATTAAGCTGGTGCTTTTGGATGAGGCATTTTCCAAGATGGATCAGGAGCGAAGTGCGGTATGTCTCAAGTATGCAAGGAAGATGGACTTGCAGCTGATTGTCTGTGTACCGGATGAACGTCTGCAGTCGCTTATCCGAAATGTGGACTGTGTCTATGGCTTCAGGCGGCATAATAATCAGATTTCTATGATGCATATAGACAAGGGCGATTATCTGAAATTGATGGAGGGATAGATATGGCATATTATATAGCAGAAGGTGCCGTTGTTAAGGGTCAGGTGACAATGGCTGACGGAGCAAGCGTATGGTATAATGCAACTGTAAGAGGCGATTCAGAACCGATAGAAATAGGCAGAAATTCGAATATACAGGACAATGCAGTGGTACATGTGGACTTAAGCCACAGTGTCAGAATCGGTGATAATGTGACAATAGGACACAGCGCAATTGTTCACGGGTGTACTATAGGTGATAATACACTCATCGGCATGGGTGCCATCGTGTTAAATGGAGCAAGGATTGGTAAAAACTGCATAATAGGTGCGGGCGCTCTTGTCACCCAGGGCACCGATATTCCTGACGGAAGCCTCGCATTTGGTTCTCCGGCAAAGGTGATCAGGCACTGACCGCTGATGAGATAGAGGAGAATCATCGCAATGCCATGCATTATGTGGAGATTGCGAGGGAGTCGCTGATTTAATATTGGACGGATTATTTACATAAACTTTGCAAATGGGTGGTAGCGGTTTTTACATAAAAAAAATAAAATCGTAATCTGGGACATACAAAACAGGGAAGGTATAATTTATGAAATCAAAAGAAGACAATACACAAAAGAAAACCAAAAAGCTCTCATCAAAGGAGCTCTCATGGGTATTATATGATGTGGGAAATTCCGCATACACACTGCTTGCGTGTGCGCTCATACCGATATGGTACAAAAGCCTTTCCGTTGGAGATGGGGCAGGGCAGATTTCATCTGACAGGGCGACTGCATATTATGCGGTGGCAATAGCTGTGATGACAGTTGTATCAGCACTTATCGGGCCTGTCTGTGGTGCGATAGCAGATCATATGCGCATCAAAAAGGCTATTTTTTCCACGACAGTAGTTGTAGGAGTGTCGGCATGTATACTTAACGGTTTTACACTCACATGGGTGCTGTTTCTTGTTATCTATGTGCTTACAAAGATATTTTACAATGCATCGCTGGTGTTTTATGACTCGATGCTTGTCGATGTGACGACAAAGGATAGAATGGACGAGGTGTCTTCCTACGGCTATGCCTGGGGATATCTGGGCTCGTGTGTGCCGTTTCTTGTTTCACTTGCAGCGTACATCTGTGGACCGGATATGCTTGGATACATATCAAACCGCCTATCGATGATAATAGGCTTTGCGGTTACAGGAATTTGGTGGTTTGTTGTTACAATTCCATTGTTTAAGAGCTATAAACAGGTGAATTATGTATCGTATGCAGCAGACAAAGATATTCATAAGAATTTTGAAAATGATGTATTTATAAGAGACAATATCAAGGAGAAAAACAAAACAAACAAAAATCCGGGAGTCCTAAGACTTATAGCTGACGCATTTGCACAGATTTTTGGAACAATCAAAAAAATAGCTACAAAAGATAAAAAAGTAGGACTGTTTTTGGTTGCTTTTTTCCTTTACATAGATGGTGTAGGTACTATAATAGATAATTGTATAAACATAGGAACTGATTTAAAGCTCGATTCAGTGGGACAGGTAGTGTTTTTACTTTTTACACAGATAGTGGCATGCATCGGTTCACTTGTTTTTGGAAGACTGTCACAGACATACAAAACTACAACGCTTTTGTATGTCTGCATTGCGGGATATTTTGCAGTTTGTCTATATGCACTTACACTGCATGATCTGATTGGCTTTGGAATCATGGCATTTGGTGTGGGATGCTTCCAGGGCTCATTGCAGGCGCTGTCACGCTCATATTTTTCAAAGATTATTCCTCCTGAGAACTCGGGAGAGTATTTCGGAATCTATGATATTTTTGCAAAGGGAGCTTCATTTTTAGGCTCGCTTGTCATCGCGTCAGTAAAGCTTGCAGGCGGCACGATAAATGTGGCAGTTGCAACTATGGCAATATTCTTTGCAGTGGGATTTGTATTTTTAAGGCTTGCAGACAGATATGATGCACCGAGGCATGAAAATAACTAAAATAAAAAGTAACGAAAGAAGGCTTAAAGCATGATAAACACAGAGGGAACAAAGGTCTGGGCACACAGAGGAGCATCCGGATATGCACCGGAGAACACACTTGAGGCATTCAAGAAGGCAGAAAAGATGAAGGCTGACGGCGTGGAGCTTGATGTGCAGCTCACAAAGGATGGGGAGCTTGTGGTCATACACGATGAGACCGTGGACAGAGTGAGTGGAGAGAAAGGCTTTGTAAAGGACTATACACTCAAGGAGTTAAAGCGCCTCAATGTGTCAAAGCACATGCCGTCCTATGACAAGAAGACTCGCATTCCAACACTCGATGAGGTGTTTGACCTGCTCAAAAACACAGAGATGACCATAAATATCGAGCTCAAAAACGGTATCGTACAGTACAAAAATCTGGAGAAAAAGGTACTGGCGCTCGTGGAAGAGTATGATATGCTTGACCGAATCTGGTGCTCATCATTCAATCACGAGTCGATTGTGCGCATGAAAAAGCTTTGCCCTGATATGAGGTGCGGTCTGCTTTTTTCTGACATTATAGTAAATCCGGCAGAGTATGCAAGCGAGCTTCATGTGGATGCGCTTCATCCGGCAACCTACCATATGCAGGATGAAAACTACATTGACAAGGCGCACGGAAGAGGACTTAGAGCTCATGTATGGACTGTAAATGAAAAGCATGAGATGAAGGCACTTGTCAAGGCAGAAGCAGATGCAATTATCACAAATTATCCGGATATTGCTGTTGAAATAGTTAAAAATGCCTAAAAGATATATAAAATGCACACAAAATTAATTTATGTAAAGCTGAGTAAAGAAATGTAAAGTTTTTACCATGATTTTACATAACTGCGTTTTGAAATTACTAAAGAAAGCGGTCGTCATAGGAATGATGGCAACGATGATAACAGGCTGTTCACAAGAGGTACAAACTACCAATGTGGACGGCCTTAATTCATATAAAAATGCGTCAAAGAGGTGGTAATGCAGCTTGCTGCAAAGGAAACTCTCAGATGTGCTGATATCGTTGAAGAAATGTTTGTAAATTTGCATGAATGTATTGACAAAAAAGGCAAAAATATCGAAAATGAACTTAAGAGTGCACGGACATTGCAGAAGCATTATGTGCTGTGCGGTATAGCGAGAATTGGAATATTATCAGATGATATCAACGGAGAGGTAAATATTGCATAGGGAAAGAGTTTTGAAGGCACTTGCGGGGCTGCTTGTCGGGGTGGAAAAAAAGCTTCATCTGGCAGACAGAAGGAGACGCCGTGAGGATAAACTGATAGAGCGGGCAAGGCTGCTTGAAATACAGCGGGCACAAAATAAAACGAACTTAAAAGACGCGGATGCGAATGGAAAAATATCATATAGAATAGGAGCATATATGCAGATGAAAAAACTGGAAGAAGTTTACACAAACAGGGAGCTGTCATGGTTACAGTTCAATGAGCGAGTATTAAATGAGGCGGGCAATCCAAGAGTACCGCTTGCAGAGAGACTGACCTTTGCATCAATCTACCAGACAAATCTGGATGAGTTTTTCATGGTAAGAGTAGGATCACTCATGATGCAGATGAATTCAAAGGAAAAGATTTTCGAGAACAAGACAAAGATGTCGAGTGAGGAACAGGTATCGGCAATCCTTGACAGAGTATGCGAGCTTGAGAAGAAAAAAGCAAGGATTTACGAGCAGCTCATGGGCGAGCTTGAGCCAAAGGGCGTGCGCATAATCAATTTCAACAAGCTGTCAAAGGATGAGGGAGATTTACTGGAGGCATATTTTGATGCACACATTGCACCTTTCCTCTCACCAATGATTATAGGAAAACAGCAGCCGTTCCCATTCCTTGCCAATAAACAGCTCTATGCGGTAGTGCTTTTAACCACGCAGAAGGGAAAGAAAAAGACAGGTATCGTGCCATGCTCAAACAGCGTATTCAAGCGTCTGATTGAGATACCTACAAGACCGGGCACATTTATGCTGTCAGAGGAGCTTATTTTACACTTTGTATCAAAGCTCTATCCAAAGTATGTAATCCGTGAGAAATCAATCATGCGTGTGACCCGTAATGCGGATATCGATGCGCAGAGCATGTATGACGAGGATATGGATTACCGTAATATGATGGAGGCGCTCATCAAGAGGAGAGTGCGTCTTGATCCTGTAAGAGTCGAGCTTTCGAGAAAAATCAACCGCAAGGCGATTGACGAACTCTCGAGCTTCCTTGAGATTGGCAAAAAGCATTTTATCAGTGTAAAAACACCGCTTGATATGTCATTCGTATTCCAGCTTCAGCACTATCTGCGAGACAAGCAGGAGCTTTTCTTTGAGAAGCGTACACCGCGTGACACACCTGAGCTTCGCTTAAGGAGAGTATACTCGGTCAGGTTGAGAAAAAGGATGTGCTTCTTTCATATCCGTTTGAGAGCATGAAGCCGTTTATCAAGATGCTTAACGATGCAGCAGAGGATCCAGATGTGGTTTCCATCAAGATGACACTATACAGAGTGGCAGATAAGAGCCAGATTATCGATGCACTTATAGAGGCTGCAGAAAACGGCAAGGAAGTTATCGTGCTTGTCGAGCTGCGTGCGAGGTTTGATGAGGCTAACAACATAGAGATGTCACACCGCCTTGAGGATGCAGGCTGTCAGATACTTTACGGACTCGGTGATTACAAGGTCCACTCAAAGCTCTGTCTCATCACAAAGAAAAAGGGCGATGGCTTTGAGTACATCACTCAGATTGGTACAGGAAACTACAACGAGAAGACCTCGCGCCTTTATACAGATTTATCCCTCATCACTGCAAATCAGGAGATTGGAGCAGATGCATCAAGGGTGTTTATGGCGCTTCAGAGAGGTGAGACTGTTTCGGACGGAGATGTAAAACATCTGCTTGTTGCCCCAAAATGCCTGCAGAATAAGATTGTTGACATGATTGATGAGCAGATTGCCAATAATAATGCAGGAAAACCGGCATACATCGGAGTTAAGGTTAACTCTCTCACTGATAAGGTGCTTATAGACAAGCTTATCGATGCATCACAGGCAGGCGTGAAGGTAGAGCTTATTGTCAGAGGAATATGCTGTGTGAAGCCGCAGGTTGAGGGTGCCACGGAAAATATCACTGTAATAAGTGTTGTAGGAAGATATCTTGAGCATTCACGTATATACAGATTTGGTGTGGGCGATGATGAGAAGATTTACATTGCGTCAGCAGATTTTATGACCAGAAATACCGTAAGACGTGTGGAGGTTGCAACACCGGTATACGATGCACATGCTAAGGACAAGATCCGCCATATCTTCGATACAATCATGACAGATGACGAGAAGGGCAAGGAACTTTGCGCCGATGGTGAGTATGTGGACAGAAAGATAAACAGCACACCGATAGATTCGCAGGAGCAGTTCTTTGAGGAAGCATACAAAAATGCCGATAAGAGTGCGGACAATCAGTAAAATGAGGTAATTGCATAAAGATATGGAATATATCTTAAGCTATTGGAGGAAAGATAGTATAATGGGAAAAAAAAGAAGCAAAGACAAATGCAATAAGAATACTGGAAACAATGAAGATTCCATATGAGGCACGCACATACGAGTGCGATGACTTTGTGGATGCAGCTCAGATAGCAGACAAGCTGGGGCTTGACCACGCAGGCATGTACAAGACTATCACGACAGTCGGCAAAAGCGGCGGATACTATGTGTTTGTGGTACCGATAGATGACGAAATTGATTTCAAAAAAGCCGCAAAGGCAGCAGGTGAGAAGTCCATAGAGATGCTGCATCTCAAGGATTTGACAAAGGTTACAGGCTATATAAGGGGCGGCTGTACATCAATCGGAATGAAAAAACAGTATCCTACATTTATCCATGAGGCAGCTAAGGAGCAGGACAAAATCACGGTCAGCGGAGGCAGGCTTGGGCTTCAGATTACGCTGTCACCGGATGATTTGTGCAGGGCGGCAAAGGCAGAGTATGTAGATATTATAAAATAATTAAAATGAGAGTTCTTTTTCCTAGGCTTTTACACGTCAGTGTGTTATAATAAAGAAAGCTGGCGATTGCTAAGACAGACGGTTTGGCGAATAAACCTACATTGCAATCGTAATAATAGAACTAAAGCAGAGGAATAATAGAGATGGAAAAAATTATTTTAACAGGAGACAGACCAACAGGAAGGCTCCATATAGGACATTACGTGGGCTCACTTCGCAGAAGAGTTGAGCTTCAGAATTCAGGAGAGTATGACAAAATATTTATCATGATTGCCGATGCACAGGCACTCACAGACAATTTTGACAACCCTGAGAAAATCAGACAGAATATCATAGAGGTAGCACTTGATTACCTCTCAGCAGGACTCGATCCGGCCAAGTCTACACTGTTTGTGCAGTCACAGATACCGGAGCTTACTGAGCTTACATTTTTCTACTCAAATCTCGTTACAGTATCGAGACTTCAGAGAAACCCTACAGTAAAGAATGAGATTAAGCTAAGAAATTTCGAGGCAAGTATACCGGTTGGATTTTTCAATTATCCAATCAGCCAGGCAGCAGATATCACTGCCTTCAAGGCTACAACTGTTCCGGTTGGAGAGGACCAGCTCCCAATGATAGAGCAGACCAGGGAGATTGTCAGAAAGTTTAATTCTATCTATGATGAGGTGCTCGTTGAGCCGGATGTGCTTTTACCTGAGAATGAGGCATGCTGCAGACTTCCGGGTACAGACGGTGGACAGAAGATGAGCAAATCATTAGGCAACTGTATCTATCTGGCAGATACAGAGGCAGATGTAAAGAAGAAAATCATGAGCATGTATACAGATCCGACACATATCCAGATTTCAGATCCGGGACATGTGGAGGGCAATACAGTATTCACATATCTTGATGCTTTCTCTAAGCCGGGACATTTTGAGGAGTATCTGCCGGAGTATGCTAACCTTCAGGAGCTTAAGGACCACTATACAAGAGGCGGTCTTGGTGATGTGAAGATTAAGAAATTCCTCAACAACATCATGCAGGAGGAACTTTCACCTATCCGCGCAAGAAGAGCAGAGTATGAGAAGGATATTCCGGCTGTATATGAGATACTAAGGAAGGGCAGCGAGACAGCAAGAGAGGCTGCAGCACAGACAATGGCAGAGGTCAAGCGCGCCATGAGGATAAATTACTTTGAGGATGCAGAGCTTATAAAGAGCCAGAGTCAGAAATATGCTGAGAAGTAATATCTTTTATTTCAAAGACAATACGTTAGTGATGTCAAAATATTTTGTGGCATTATGTGTGTCATAAAAGCACGGGGAGGCACCATGGTCAAGTTTTACAGGACAGATGACAAATTAATACATGAGCTGGATACGCTGCAGGGAGGTACCTGGATACAGATGGTCAACCCTTCTGTAGCAGAGGGACAGATGGTAGCGGATGATCTGAATGTTGATATTGAGGACGTACTTGCAGCACTCGATGAGGAGGAGAGCTCCCGTATAGAGCTGCAGGATGGGTATACGTTGATTCTTGTGGATATACCTTCGATAGAGACTAGGCATGACAAGGAGTCATATACCACAATCCCACTTGGCATCATACTTACAGATGATGAGATAGTGACAGTCTGTACAGAGGATACACCGGTGCTTCAGGTATTTTTAAATAACCGTGTAAAGGAATTTTCCACCAAGAAAAAGATGCGCTTTGTATACCAGATTCTTTACAGGATATCTGTACTGTATCAGAATGATCTGCGCATCATAGACAAGATGCGTACTGAGATTGAGGAGAGAGTCGGAGAGGATACAGAGGAGGACGATTTGATCGCACTTCACGAGCTGGAATCTACGCTGGTATACTTTGCCACATCGCTTCGTGCCAATGGAGTTGTGTTAGAGAGACTGACCAGATATAAGCGCCTTGAACAGTATCCGGAGGATAAGGAGCTTCTCGGAGACGTGATTGTCGAAAATAAGCAGGCTATTGAGATGACGGGAATTTACAGGGACATCATAAATGGTACCAGAGAGCTTATGAGCACGGTCATTGACAACAGACTTAACAATGTCATGAAGTCGCTCACAATCATCACACTTATCATGGCTATTCCGACAGTCATCTCAGGAATCTATGGTATGAATGTCAGCTCAAAGTGGGTACCGCTTGCGACGACAGCACATGGTTTTATGATTATAATAGGTGTTATGGTTGTCATATGTGTGCTGATACTGATTTTATTGAAGAAAAAGAGAATATTGTAATATATTGCGTATTCATTAAAAGGCCGCAGTATTTCATAGAAAATAATGAAATACTGCGGCTGATTTTATTTTAGAACTGATTAGCAGATACTTTCAAAGCGTCCGCTTGCACCACAAGGCAGCACGAGTCCGTTTGAAGAAACCGGAAGACCAATTTCGCTTGCGGTTACTTTACCATCAAACTTTTTAAGCGCAGTGCTTATCATATAGGTGAGCACTGCAGGCTGCAAGCCAGTCGTATAGGAATTAATAAGGAAGAAAAGCGGCTTGTCGGTAAGGAGCTTTGCACAAAGCTTCACAAGCGGATATACGCTTTCCTCAATTTTCCAAATTTCACCCTTAGGACCTCTGCCGTATGACGGCGGATCCATTATGATGGCGTCGTAATGATTGCCACGGCGGATTTCACGCTCAACAAACTTCACACAGTCATCCACAAGCCATCTGATAGGTGCGTCACCAAGACCGCTGCTTGCAGCGTTTTCCTTAGCCCATGTGACCATGCCCTTTGAAGCATCCACATGTGTGACAGCGGCGCCTGCGACAGCGGCAGCAAGAGTGGCACCTCCGGTGTATGCAAAGAGATTTAATACCTTTACATCACGACCACTTTTTTTTGCATCATAAATCTTCTTTGAAAACCAGTCCCAATTGGCAGCCTGCTCAGGAAACAGACCGGTGTGCTTGAAGCTGAATGGTTTTAAGTGAAATGTGAGCTCTTTATTAATAGGAAGAGAGTAGTTTATGGTCCACTCCTGCGGCAGATTGAAAAACTCCCACTCACCGCCGCCTTTCTTGCTTCTGTGATAGTGACCGTTAAGCTTTTTCCAGTTCTTATTAGTCTTTGGAGTGTCCCAAATTACCTGAGGATCGGGACGAAGCAAAATATATTTAGACCAACGCTCAAGCTTTTCACCGCATGAGCAGTCAATAACCTCGTAATCTTTCCATCTATCTGCTAACCACATATGTTTATATTCCTTTCTTATCTGCGTGTAAAAAATAAACTACACGTTGCTTGCATTTAATCGGGTTTCTTCTATAATAATATACGTGCAAAAGTGTAATTTTTCAATGAAATATTACCCGAAATAAAAAAATAAATTTTTTTTGAAAAAAGTATTGCAATTATTGTAAACGTCATGTATAATATCACTTGCTGTGGCATGATAGCTATGAAGTTTGAAGTTACTGTCCATGAGACAGAGAATTCGGCGGAGCGAATGTCAAGTTAGGAAACTGACGGCAAGTCACTGTACAGAACAGATATGGTCTACAAAATGTAGAAACAACGTGTGAAAGTCCACAGGACACACACGGAGATGTGTACAGTCACCGCTTGTCGTACTGAAGTTAAAAGTGCGAAAAGGAGGCGACTTTTTTTTATGGCAAGTCAAGTAATGAGAATTACTCTCAAGGCGTATGATCACGAGTTAGTAGATTCAAGCGCAAAGAAAATCATCGAGACTGTAAAGAAGAATGGATCACAGGTGAGCGGACCGGTACCTCTTCCAACAAAGAAGGAAGTAGTTACAATTCTTAGAGCTACTCACAAGTACAAGGATTCTCGTGAACAGTTCGAGCAGAGAACTCATAAGAGACTTATCGATATCATCAATCCAACACAGAAGACAACAGAGTCTTTATCAAGGATTGAAATGCCAGCTGGTGTTTACATTGATATCAAAATGAAGCAGAAATAAGCTTCAACAATTAATTAGTATATCCCCGAATGGTTTATATAGAAGATACAGTGCGAAAGCATAACGATCTAGTAGGCTGCTCTAGGATGAACGGTTCCGCTACTTGTTCCGGCTAATTCTTCGCGGGCTGGGTTGACAGGCAAGAGGCGTTCCGCTGTAGAAAACAGGAGGTAAAGAAATGAAGAAAGCGATTTTAGCAACAAAAATCGGTATGACACAGATCTTCAATGCAGATGGTGTATTAGTACCTGTAACTGTATTAGAGGCTGGTCCATGTGTTGTAACACAGATCAAAACTGTTGAGAATGACGGTTACAGCGCAGTTCAGGTTGGTTTCGGCGACAAGAAAGAGAAAGTCGTTGAGAAGGATGCCAACGGTAAAAAGAGCGTAGCACACAGACATGGTGTTAACAAGGCTCAGATGGGACACTTCAAAAAAGCAGGTGTTTCAGGAAAGAGATTCGTTCGCGAGTTCAAATTCGAAAACGCAGATGAGTACAATTTAGCAGATGAGATCAAGGCTGACATCTTCGCAGAGGGTGACAAGGTTGATGTAACTGCTATTTCAAAAGGTAAAGGTTTCCAGGGTGCTATCAAGAGATTAGGTCAGCACAGAGGACCAATGGCTCATGGTTCTAAATTCCATCGTCATCAGGGTTCTAACGGTGCTTGTTCTTCACCAAGTAAGGTATTCAAGGGAAAAGGAATGCCTGGACACATGGGTAGCGTAAAGGTTACAACTCAGAATCTTGAGGTTGTAAGAGTTGACGCAGATAAGAACTTACTGTTAATCAAGGGCGCAGTTCCAGGAGCTAAGAAAGCTCTCATTACAGTAAAAGAGACTACAAAATCTGGTAAATAGTGCAAAGTAAGAAAGGAGGAACTTTACGATGGCTAACGTAGCTGTATATAACATGGAAGGCAAAGAAGTCGACAAGATCGAGTTAAATGATTCCATTTTCGGCGTAGAAATTAATGAGCATTTAGTTCATATGGCTGTTCTTCAGCAGCTTGCAAATAAACGTCAGGGAACTCAGAAAGCTAAGACACGTTCTGAAGTTCGCGGTGGCGGAAGAAAACCATGGAGACAGAAGGGAACAGGACATGCACGTCAGGGTTCTACAAGATCTCCACAGTGGACAGGTGGTGGAGTTGTATTCGCTCCTACTCCTAGAGATTACTCATTCAAGCTCAACAAGAAAGAGAAGAGAGCAGCTCTTAAGTCTGCACTTACATCAAGAGTTGTTGAGAACAAGTTCGTTGTAGTAGATGAGCTTAAGCTTGATGAGATTAAGACAAAGAAATTCGTAGAAGTATTAAAGAACCTCAATGTTGAGAAGGCACTCGTTGTATTAAATGATATGGACGAGAAGGTTATCGCTTCTGCAGCAAACATCCCGACAGTTAAGACAACTCAGACAAATGAGCTTAACGTATTCGATGTATTAAAATATGACACAGTAGTAGTTACAAAGGCTGCTGTAGCAACAATCGAGGAGGTATATGCATAATGGCAAACGTACAGTACTATGATGTAATCCTCAAACCAGTAGTAACTGAGAAGAGTATGAATGCAATGGCTGAGAAGAAATACACATTCCTTGTTCACCCGGATGCAAACAAGACTATGATCAAAGAAGCAGTAGAGAGAATGTTCGAAGGAACAAAGGTTGCCAAAGTTAACACAATGAACTGCGAAGGCAAGAACAAGCGTCGTGGAATGGTAACAGGAAAGACTGCTAAGACAAAGAAGGCTATCGTACAGCTTACAGCAGACAGCAAAGATATCGAGATCTTCGCAGGACTGTAGACCGAAAGCAACTTCAAAATGATATGCGTCAGAAAAGACGCGATAATGAAAACATATCGAAAGGAGAAACAAAATGGGAATTAAGACATATAACCCATATACACCTTCCAGAAGAAATATGACTGGTTCAGATTTCTCAGAGATTACAAAGACAACTCCTGAGAAGTCACTTGTTACTTCTTTAAAGAAGAACGCTGGTCGTAACAATCAGGGTAAAATCACAGTTAGACACCAGGGTGGTGGAAATAGAAGAAAATACAGACTTATCGATTTCAAGAGAAATAAGAAAGACGGTATTCCAGCAACTGTAATTGGTATCGAGTACGATCCAAACAGAACAGCAAACATCGCACTTATCTGCTATGCAGATGGTGAGAAATCATATATTCTTGCTCCAGCAGGACTTACAGACGGAATGAAGGTTATGAGCGGTGCTCAGGCTGAGGTCAGAGTTGGAAACTGCTTACCACTTGAGAATATCCCAGTTGGTACACAGATTCACAACATCGAGCTTCTTCCTGGAAAGGGCGGACAGCTTGTTCGTTCAGCAGGACTTAGCGCACAGCTTATGGCTAAAGAAGGCAAATATGCAACACTTCGTCTTCCTTCAGGAGAGATGAGAATGGTTCCAATTCAGTGCCGTGCTACAATCGGTGTAATTGGAAACGGAGATCACAACCTCGTAAATATTGGTAAAGCCGGACGTAAGCGTCACATGGGTGTTCGTCCAACAGTTCGTGGATCTGTTATGAACCCTAACGACCATCCACACGGTGGTGGAGAAGGTAAGGCACCTGTAGGACGTCCAGGACCATGTACTCCATGGGGCAAACCTGCACTTGGCTTAAAGACAGAAAGAAGAACAAACAGTCTAACAAGATGATCGTTCGTAGAAGAGACGGTCGTGCAATCAAATAATTAGGAGGTTGAATAAATGGCACGTTCATTAAAAAAAGGACCATTTGCTGATGAAAGCTTACTTAAAAAAGTAGATGCTATGAACGCTTCTGGTGACAAGTCTGTAATCAAGACATGGTCACGTCGTTCAACAATCTTCCCTTCATTCGTTGGACACACAATCGCTGTTCATGATGGAAGAAAGCATGTTCCTGTATATGTTACAGAGGATATGGTTGGACATAAACTTGGTGAGTTCGTTGCAACAAGAACTTACAGAGGACATGGAAAAGACGAGAAGAAATCAGGCGTAAGATAAGATTTATTGAAAGGAGGTTTCATCCATGGCAAAGGGACATAGATCCAAAATCAAGAGAGAGAGAAATGAAGTTAGAGATACAAGACCTTCAGCAAAGTTATCTTATGCTAGAGTGTCTGTACAGAAAGCTTGTTTCGTTTTAGATGCTATTCGTGGAAAGAGTGTTAACGAAGCACTTGCAATCGTAACATACAATCCTAGATATGCTTCAAGCTTAGTAAAGAAATTATTAGAGTCAGCAATCGCTAACGCAGAAAATAATTATCCGGAAAAGAACTATAAGGCAGAGAACCTTTACGTTGCAGAGTGTTTTGCAAATAAAGGACCAACAATGAAGAGAATTCATCCTAGAGCACAGGGTAGAGCTTACAGAATCGAGAAGAGAATGAGCCACATTACAATCGTGCTTGATGAAAGATAGGAGGCAATCATGGGACAGAAGGTTAATCCTCATGGCTTAAGAGTTGGCGTTATCAAGGACTGGGATTCCAAATGGTATGCAGAGGGTGATTTCGCTGATTACTTAGTAGAAGATTATAATATCAGAACATTTTTAAAGAAAAAATTATACGCAGCTGGTGTTTCAAAGATTGAGATCGAGAGAGCTTCAGACCGCGTTAAGGTTATCATTTATACAGCTAAGCCAGGTGTTGTAATCGGTAAGGGCGGAGCTGAGATCGAGAAGATCAAGGCTGAGGTTCAGAAGCTTACAGACAAGAAATTAGTTGTAGATATCAAAGAAGTAAAGAGACCGGACAAGGATGCACAGCTTGTTGCTGAGAACATCGCTTTACAGCTTGAGAACCGTGTTTCATTCCGTAGAGCAATGAAGTCTTGCATGGGAAGAGCTATGAAGGCCGGCGTTAAAGGAATTAAGACAACATGTTCAGGTCGTCTTGGCGGAGCAGATATGGCTCGTACAGAGACATACAATGATGGAACTACTCCACTCCAGACAATCAGAGCAGATATCGATTATGGATTCGCTGAGGCAGATACAACTTACGGCAAGGTTGGCGTTAAGGTTTGGATCTACAAAGGCGAGGTACTTCCTACAAAAGCAAACAAGGAAGGAGGAGCTAAGTAATTATGTTAATGCCTAAGAGAGTAAAACATCGTAAACAGTTCCGTGGTTCCATGGCAGGAAAAGCTACAAGAGGAAACAAGATCACAAATGGTGAGTACGGTATTGTAGCACTTGAGCCATGCTGGATCAAAGCAAATCAGATTGAGGCTGCCCGTGTAGCTATGACTCGTTACATCAAGCGTGGTGGTAAAGTTTGGATAAAGATTTTCCCAGAGAAACCTGTAACACATAAGCCTATGGGTGTTCGAATGGGTAAAGGAAAGGGTGCCCTTGAGTATTGGGTAGCTGTAGTAAAACCAGGTAGAGTATTATTTGAAATCTCCGGAGTACCGGAAGACGTAGCTAAAGAAGCTTTACGTCTTGCTACACACAAATTACCTTGCAAGTGTAAAGTAGTTTCTCGTGCAGATTTAGAAGGCGGTGAGTCAAATGAAAACTAGTGCATACGTTAAAGAGTTACAGGCACAGAGCGTAGAGCAGTTACAGGCACAGCTCGTTGATGCTAAAAAAGAACTTTTCAATTTAAGATTCCAGAATGCAACTAACCAGTTAGATAACACAGCAAGAATCAAAGAGGTTCGTAAGAACATCGCTAGAATTCAGACTGTTATCACTGCAAAGGCTGCAGAATAGTTTATCCTATCAGAAAGGAGATTTTAGACCGTGGAAGAAAGAAATCTTAGAAAAACACGTGTTGGTGTTGTTGTAAGCGATAAGATGGATAAGACAATCGTTGTAGCTGTAAGAGATAACGTAAGACATCCTCTTTACAACAAGATCGTTAAGAAGACTTATAAATTAAAAGCTCATGACGAGAAAAACGATGCAAAGATCGGTGATACAGTCAGAGTTATGGAAACAAGACCTTTATCTAAAGATAAGAGATGGAGACTTGTAGAAATCATGGAAAGAGCAAAATAATAAAAGGAGGCTACAAGCATGGTACAGCAGGAAAGCAGACTCAAGGTTGCTGATAACACTGGCGCTAAAGAGTTACTTGTTATCCGCGTTATGGGTGGATCTACCAGAAGATATGCGAACATCGGTGATGTAATCGTTGCTACTGTTAAAGATGCAACACCAGGCGGTGTTGTTAAAAAAGGCGATGTAGTTAAAGCCGTAGTAGTTCGTTCAGTAAAAGGTGCTCGTCGTAAAGACGGATCTTATATAAAGTTTGATGAGAACGCAGCAGTAATCATCAAAGATGACAAAACTCCAAAAGGAACACGTATATTTGGACCAGTAGCTCGTGAGCTTCGTGAGAAACAGTTCATGAAGATTGTTTCTCTGGCTCCGGAAGTATTATAGGAGGAACGTCAATGGCAACTATGAAAATCAAAAAAGGCGACCTTGTTAAGGTTATCGCTGGAAAAGATATCAACAATGAGGCAAGGTAATTGCCGTAAACGCAAAGAACAATACACTTCTTGTTGAGGGAATCAACATGGTTACTAAGCATACAAAACCAAGTATGTCAAATCAGCAGGGCGGTATCGTTCATCAGGAGGCTCCAATTGATGCTTCCAACGTAATGCTCATCCATGACGGAAAGCCTACTCGTGTAGGATTCAAGATGGATGGAGACAAGAAAGTACGCTTTGCTAAATCAACAGGCAAGGTTATCGACTAATTGGAGAGAGGAGGATTAAGACATTGAGTAGACTTAGAGAACAGTACGAAAATGAGATCAAGGACGCAATGATCAAAAAGTTCGGATACAAAAACGCAATGGAAATTCCAAAGCTTGACAAGATCGTAGTTAACATGGGTGTTGGTGAAGCTAAGGAAAACGCTAAGGTTCTTGAGGCAGCCGTTAAGGATATGGAAGCCATCACAGGACAGAAAGCAGTTACAACTAAAGCAAAGAATGCTATAGCTAACTTTAAAATCAGAGAAGGAATGCCAATCGGATGTAAGGTTACATTACGTGGTGAGAAGATGTACGAGTTTGCAGATCGTCTCATCAACTTAGCATTACCTCGTGTACGTGACTTCAGAGGTGTTAACCCTAACGCATTTGATGGCCGTGGAAATTATGCCCTTGGAATTAAAGAGCAGATCATCTTCCTGAGATCGAGTATGATAAGGTAGATAAGGTTCGTGGTATGGACATTATCTTCGTTACTACTGCTAAGACAGACGAAGAGGCACGTGAGTTACTGGCACAGTTCAATATGCCATTCGCTAAATAATCGGAGGAATTCTAATGGCTAAGACAAGTATGAAAATCAAACAGCAGCGTGCACCAAAGTTCTCTACAAGAGCTTATACACGTTGTAGAATTTGTGGACGTCCACATTCAGTTTTAAAGAAATACGGAATCTGCAGAGTATGCTTCCGTGAGTTAGCATACAAGGGACAGATCCCAGGCGTTAAAAAAGCTAGCTGGTAAGCCTGAAAGCAACTTAGTGAACACAAGCGCATATGCGCTGTGTGAGCTTAGTGCGAAGAGAACTTCCTTTCAGCAACAGCTGTTTTCATAAATAACTATATTAACAAACATATTTAAGGAGGATATCGTTCATTATGATGATGACAAGTGATCCAATCGCAGATATGCTTACAAGAATTCGTAACGCAAATACTGCAAAACATGATACAGTAGACATCCCAGCTTCTAAGATTAAAGTAGCAATCGCTGGAATCCTTGTAGATGAGGGATTCATCGAGAAATACGACATCGTTGAGGATGGAAAAATCAAGACAATCCATGTTACATTAAAATATGGTGCTGATAAGAACGAGAAGGTTATTACAGGCATCAAGAGAATTTCTAAGCCAGGTCTTCGTGTATACGCAGGCAAGGATGAGATTCCTTCAGTACTTGGTGGACTTGGAATCGCTATTCTTTCAACTAACCAGGGTATCGTAACTGATAAAGAGGCTAGAAAGCTTCAGGTTGGTGGCGAAGTTTTAGCATTCGTTTGGTAACCCCTAAAGATCTTAATTTATATTAAGTATAATTTATTAAGTATCCATATTCGATGCATCCATGATGTATAGTAGGGATACAGCAAGTAACATCTTAAAGTATAACCTGACCACAAGGTCAGAAATACTAAATAACTATTAACCTAATATCAAAATATAGGAGGTACGGGCATGTCACGTATAGGAAGAATGCCAATCGCGGTTCCTGCTGGAGTAACAGTTGAAATTGCAGAAAATAATCATGTGACTGTAAAAGGTCCAAAGGGTACTCTTGAGAGAACTCTTCCATCAGAGATGGATATCAAATTAGAGGGTGAAGAAGTAGTAGTTACAAGACCTAATGATTTGAAGAAAATGAAATCCTTACATGGATTAACAAGAACACTTATCCACAACATGGTTGTTGGTGTAACTGAGGGTTATACAAAGACTCTTGAGGTTAACGGTGTTGGTTACAGAGCTTCTAAGGCTGGAAAGAAACTTACTCTTAACTTAGGATATTCTCATCCGGTTGAGATGGAGGATCCGGAAGGACTTGAGTCAGAGGTTCAGGATAACAAGATCATCATTAAGGGTATCGATAAAGAAAAAGTTGGCCAGTACGCAGCTGAGATCAGAGATAAGAGAAGACCTGAGCCATATAAGGGCAAGGGAATCAAATATGCTGATGAGGTTATTAGACGTAAAGTTGGTAAGACTGGTAAAAAATAATTAAAGGAGTGGACAAGTAATGGTTAGTAAGAAATCAAGAACAGAAGTTCGTGTAAAGAAACATAACAGAATGCGTAATCATCTTGCTGGTACAGCACAGCGTCCTCGTTTAGCTGTATTCAGAAGTAATAACCATATGTATGCTCAGATTATTGATGATACAGTTGGAAATACACTCGTTTCTGCATCAACACTTGACAAGGATATCAAGGCAGAGCTCGAGAAGACTAATAACGTAGATGCAGCAGCAAAGCTTGGTACTGTAATCGCAAAGAAAGCATTAGATAAAGGTATTTCAACTGTTGTCTTCGATAGAGGCGGTTTTATTTACGCAGGAAAAGTTAAAGCATTAGCTGAAGCAGCAAGAGAAGCTGGCTTAGATTTTTAGGAGGAGACAAACATGAAACGTGAAATCATTGACGCTAGTCAATTAGAATTAGTTGACCAGGTAGTTGACATCAAGCGTGTAACAAAGGTTGTTAAGGGTGGACGTAACATGCGATTCACAGCTCTCGTTGTTGTTGGTGACAAGAACGGCCATGTAGGTGCAGGTCTTGGAAAAGCAGCAGAAATTCCTGAAGCTATCCGTAAGGGTAAAGAGGACGCCATCAAGAGCATGGTAAATGTTAAGTTAGACGAGAACAATTCTATTACACATGATGTAACAGGAAAATATACAGGTGCTTCCGTATTATTAAAGAAGTCTCCTGAAGGTACTGGTATCATCGCTGGTGGTCCTGCACGTTCAGTATGCGAGATCGCTGGTATCCAGAATATCCGTACAAAGTCTTTAGGATCAAACAACAAGCAGAACGTAGTACTTGCTACTATCGAGCTCTTAAGCAGTTAAGAAGCCCTGAGGATGTTGCAAAGCTTCGTGGTAAATCTGTAGAAGAAATCTTAGGTTAGGAGGAACGCTAAAATGGCAGATAGAGTTAAAGTTACATTAATCAAATCTACAATCGGTGCTGTTCCTAAGAACAAGAAGACTATTGAGGCTCTTGGTCTTACTAAGTTAGGCAAAACTGTAGAGTTACCAAACAATGCAGCTACACAGGGAGCTGTTCGCAAAGTAGCACCATACGTAAAAGTAGAAGAAGTTTAAGAATAAAATAAGGAGGTACCGTGATGGATTTATCTAATTTAAAAGCGGCTGAGGGTTCAGTTCATAGTGATAATTTCAGAAGAGGTCGTGGACACGGCTCAGGAAACGGTAAGACTGCTGGTAAGGGACACAAGGGACAGAAGGCTCGTTCAGGAGCTCCAAGACCTGGTTTCGAAGGTGGACAGATGCCATTATATAGAAGATTGCCTAAGAGAGGTTTCAAGAATAGAAACACTCTTACAATCGTACCTATAAATCTTTCAGCTCTTGAGAGATTCGATAACGATGCAGTAGTTTCAGTTGAGACATTAATCGAGGCTGGAATCGTTAAGAATCCTAGAGATGGCGTAAAGATTCTTGGAAATGGAGAACTTACTAAGAAGCTTACAGTTCAGGCTAACGCTTTCAGTGCTAGTGCAAAAGAGAAAATCGAAGCTCTTGGTGGAAAAGCAGAGGTGATCTAATGCTTAAAACACTCCGTAATGCGTTTAAAATAAAGGATGTCCGTAATAGAATCCTTTTTACATTCATGATGCTTATTGTCATCAGAATCGGAAGCGAGCTTCCGATTCCTGGTGTCAAGGGCTCCGTATTTCAGAGTTGGTTAAACAGTAAATCAGCAGATGGTTTAGGCTTTGTTGATGCTATAACAGGTGGATCATTCTCACAGATGTCAGTATTTGCGCTGAATATTACACCATACATTACATCTTCAATCATTATGCAGTTGCTTACAATTGCTATACCTAAGCTTGAAGAGATGCAACGCGATGGCGAGGATGGCAGAAAGAAAATTGTTGAGATAACACGTTATCTTACAATAGCATTAGGCCTTCTTGAGTCAGTCATGATGGTAATTGGTTTTTACAGACAAAATTACCTTACAGAAAAGACACCATTGACTGTTATTATGGTCGTTACTTCACTTACAGCAGGTTCAGCTGTACTTATGTGGATTGGAGAGCGTATTACAGAAAAGGGTGTTGGAAACGGAATATCAATAGTATTGACAATCAATATTATTTCACGTATTCCAGAGGATTTAAGTACACTTTGGTCACAGTTCATTGCTTCAGCAGCGAACATACCAAAGGCGATTGTTGCAGGTCTTATCATAGTAGCAATAATTGCTGCAATGGTAGTATTTGTAGTATTGCTTCAGGATGCACAGCGCAAGATTCCTGTACAGTACTCAAGCAAAATAAGAGGCAACAAGCAGATGGGCGGTCAGCAGACATGCATTCCACTAAAGGTAAATACCAGTGGAGTTATCCCGGTGATCTTTGCACAGTCTCTTATGCAGACACCTGTTATCATTGCCAGCTTCCTTGGAAAAGGCAATGGAAATGGAATAGGCTCTAAGATATTAAAAGGATTATCACAGTCTAACTGGTGTGATCCAAAGGAGCCGGTATATTCAATCGGACTTATTGTTTACATTGTGTTGATTATAGCATTTGCTTATTTCTACACAAACATTACATTCAATCCGCTTGAGATTGCAAACAATATGAAGCGTTCAGGTGGCTTTATACCCGGTATCAGACCTGGAAAGCCAACCAGCGATTACTTAAATCAGATATTAAACTACATTGTATTTATTGGAGCTATTGGACTTGCGTTTATCGCATTTGTTCCGATATTCTTCAATGGAGTATTCAACGCAGACGTATCCTTTGGTGGAACTTCAATCATCATCATTGTCGGAGTTATTATTGAGACATTGAAGCAAATTGAATCACAGATGAGAGTTCGATACTATAAAGGATTTTAGATGATTAATTGTACATTGGAGATACTGAATTCAGTATCTCCATTCGTGCTATCAACAAGTTTTGTATAAAAGGAGAAAATTTTTATGAAGATCATCATGTTAGGGGCACCTGGTGCCGGTAAAGGTACACAGCAAAACAGATAGCTGCAAAATATTCTATACCACATATCTCTACAGGAGATATATTCCGTGCAAACATCAAGAACGGAACAGAGCTTGGTAAGAAGGCAAAGACTTACATGGATCAGGGAGCACTTGTTCCGGATGAGCTTACCTGTGACCTTGTTATGGATAGAATACAGCAGGATGATTGCAAAAACGGATTTGTATTAGACGGTTTCCCAAGAACAATTCCACAGGCAAAGGCGCTTGATGATGCTCTCACAAAGATTGGGGAGAAGATGGATTATGCCATCGATGTAGATGTTCCTGATGAGAACATTGTTAACCGTATGGGTGGAAGAAGAGCCTGCCTCAATTGTGGTGCAACATATCATATCGTTTTCAATCCAACAAAGGTTGAGGGCAAATGTGATGCATGTGGCGCTGACACAGTACTCAGAGATGACGATAAGCCTGAGACAGTTCAGAAGCGCTTAGCTGTATATCATGAGCAGACACAGCCACTTATCGAGTATTATGACAAGCAGGGCATTTTAAAGTCTGTAGACGGAACAAAGCCTATGGATGAAGTTTTTTCAGCCATTGTAGGTATTTTAGGTGAATAATAATGTCTGTAACTATAAAATCAGAGCATGAGATAGAGCTGATGAGGGAGGCCGGCAGGATTCTGGCGGCCGTTCATCAGCAGCTCGGTAAAGAAATCAAACCGGGAATGTCCACTAAGGATGTGGACCGGCTGGGCGAAGAAATGATTCGTAGTTATGGATGCGAGCCGTCTTTCTTAGGATATTGCGGATATCCGGCCTCCATATGTGTTTCAGTAAATGAGGAGGTTGTACATGGTATCCCGACTGATGAGCGTATCTTACAGGAGGGCGATATCGTGAGCCTTGATGCTGGTGTTATCTACAAAGGATACCACTCAGACGCAGCCAGAACAGTAGGCGTAGGAGAGATTTCAGAGGAAGCAAGACTTCTTATAGAAAGAACACGTCTCAGTTTTTTTGCAGGAATAAAGAATGCAGTTGCGGGAAACAGACTGTATGATATTTCAGGAGCCATACAGCAGCTTGCCGAGCCTTTTGGATACGGAGTTGTATATGACCTTGTAGGTCATGGCATAGGAAGCCATTTACATGAGGATCCTGAGGTGCCAAACTTCAGACCACAGGGCTTTAGAAAAGGGCTCAGACTTAAGCCGGGCATGACACTGGCGGTTGAGCCAATGATTAATGCAGGTTCACCGCATGTGGTGTGGATGGATGACGAATGGACAGTGGTTACTGAGGATTTATCGTTGTCGGCACACTATGAAAATACCATACTTATTACAAAAGGAAAGCCGGAGATACTTTCTCTGACAGAGGATGAAAAAGCAGCCGGATTTCTGGAGCTAATCTAATAATAATCATAACGAAACCCAAGGATTTATTTACAGGAGGAATCAAAATGTCAAAAGCAGACGTTATCGAAGTTGAAGGTGTTGTAGTTGAGAAGTTACCAAATGCGTTTTTTAAGGTAGAGCTTGAGAACGGACACCAGATTTTAGCTACAATCAGTGGAAAGCTTCGTATGAATTTCATCAGAATTTTACCGGGAGATAAGGTAACAATTGAGATGTCACCATACGATCTGACAAAGGGCAGAATTATCTGGAGAGATAAGTAATTTTTACAGATAATTTTTAAAAAAATATATTGACTTCCCTTAAGTGTCCGTGTATAATGCTATCTGGACACTTTTGGAAAAGTACCTGAAAAGGACTTTTATAGAGAAAGGAGGATTTGCTGTGAAGGTAAGATCATCAGTTAAACCTATTTGCGAAAAGTGCAAAGTTATCAAGAGAAAAGGAAGCATCAGAATTATCTGTGAGAATCCAAAGCATAAGCAGAGACAGGGTTAATTAGTACAAATATTTGACCCTGTTATTTGTGCGTTTGGTTTATTAAACCTTTTTTCACATCATTATGTGCGGCTGCAGCGAGATATTTATCATCGCTGTTCATAATAAACAGAGGCATTCTGGTTTCATATTATAATACCGAGTGATATGGAACAAAATGCAAATATGGGAGCGCATATGGCTACACACATTTCAGGACGTGCAACCGTAGCTGTAGATGCATATGTGTTTCGGAGAGTATACGTCAAGTTGCAGATGTATCGTTACTATAGTAAATAACTAAAAATTATGGAGGTGTAAACACACATGGCTCGTATTGCAGGTGTAGATTTACCAAGAGAAAAACGTGTAGAAATCGGCTTAACTTACATCTACGGAATCGGAAGAGTAAGTGCAGACCGTATCCTTGAAGCAGCTAATGTTGATCCAAGCACTCGTGTTAGAGATCTTACAGATGACGAGGTTAAGAGAATCAGCGCTGTTATCGACGAGACAATGACAGTTGAAGGTGATTTAAGAAGAGAAATCGCTTTAAATATCAAGAGACTTCAGGAAATTGGATGCTATCGTGGTATCCGTCATAGAAAGGGACTTCCGGTTCGTGGTCAGAAGACAAAGACTAATGCAAGAACTCGCAAGGGTCCTAAGAGAACAGTAGCAAACAAGAAGAAATAATCACTTGGAAAATAAGTGAAAACGCCACTTGAACGTAGTGCGCGTTTAGTTCTGCGGACGAAGAAGCAGAGCTTCATTATAACTTAAATAAAGTTTAGAAAGTAGAAAGTAGGTTAGTTTAAATATGGCTAAGAATGTTGCAAAGAAAACAACTAAAAAGCGTGTAAAGAAAAACGTTGAACGCGGACAGGCACATATTCAGGCATCTTTCAATAACACAATCGTTACTTTAACAGATGCTGAAGGAAATGCTTTATCATGGGCAAGTGCCGGTGGTCTTGGATTTAGAGGTTCAAAGAAATCTACTCCATATGCTGCACAGATGGCAGCAGAAACAGCTACAAAGGCAGCTTTAATCCATGGATTAAAGACAGTTGACGTATTCGTTAAGGGACCAGGTTCAGGAAGAGAGGCGGCTATCCGTGCCCTTTCAGCATGTGGTCTTGAGGTTACATCAATCAGAGACGTTACTCCGGTACCTCACAATGGATGTCGTCCACCAAAACGTAGAAGAGTCTAATCAGGAGGTATAGATTAAAATGGCAGTTAATAAAGTACCTGTACTTAAGAGATGCAGATCACTTGGTTTAGAGCCAAGTTATTTAGGATATGATAAGAAGTCTAGAAGAAACCTTACAAGAGCAAACAGAAAGGTGTCTGAGTACGGACTTCAGTTAAGAGAAAAGCAGAAAGCTAAATTCATCTATGGTGTTTTAGAGAAGCCTTTCCGTAACTACTACAAGAAAGCAGATCAGATGAAAGGATTAACAGGTCTTAACCTTATGACAATCCTTGAGTCAAGAATTGACAACGTAATTTTCCGTCTTGGTTTCGCAAGAACAAGAAAAGAAGCTAGACAGATCGTTGATCACAAGTTCGTTACAGTAAACGGAAAAGTTGTTAACATCCCTTCATACCTTGTAAAGGCTGGCGATGTTATCGAAATTAAAGAGAGCAAAAAGAATACTCAGAGAATGAAAGATATCGTCGAGGTAGCTGGCGGAAGAATCGTTCCGGAGTGGTTAGACGTAGATGCTGAGAAATTACAGGGAACTGTAAAAGACTTACCTACACGTGAGCAGATTGATGTTCCTGTAGATGAGATGCTCATCGTCGAGTTATATTCTAAGTAAAATTAGGTTGATTTGCCGGGGATTTATTTCCCGGCTTATCCACTCTTTGATAATATATAACAACGATACCCGAGAAGGATGGGAATTTGAAGTGTCGATTTTGAAAAACCAAAAATTGAAATCGCAGAAATTTCAGAAGACAAGACATATGGCAGATTTGTTGTAGAGCCATTAGAGAGAGGTTACGGTACAACACTTGGAAACTCTTTAAGACGTATCATGCTTTCTTCTTTACCGGGCGCTGCAGTAAGCCAGGTCAAGATTGATGGTGTTTTACATGAATTCAGCTCTATTCCTGGTGTTAAGGAAGATGTTACAGAAATCATCATGAATATCAAGAACCTTGCAATTCGCAATAATAGTTCTACAAATGAACCAAAGGTTGCATATATCGAATTCGAAGGTGAAGGCGTTGTTACAGCAGCCGATATTCAGGTTGATTCAGATATCGAGATTTTAAATCCTGAGTTAGAGATTGCACACTTGAATGGTGGAGCAGATTCTAAGCTTTACATGGAGCTTACAATCACTAACGGCAGAGGTTATGTCGGAGCAGAGAAGAACAAGAACGAGGATACACCAATCGGAGTTCTTGCTGTAGATTCAATCTACACTCCTGTTGAGCGTGTTAATCTTACTGTAGAGAATACCCGTGTAGGTCAGGTTACAGATTACGATAAGCTACATTAGATGTATTTACAAATGGTACATTGGAGCCGGACGAGGCAGTCAGCCTTGCAGCTAAGGTGTTAAGTGAGCACTTAAATCTGTTCATCGATCTTTCAGAGGCAGCACAGCAGGTTGACGTTATGGTCGAGAAGGAAAACGATGCTCAGGAGAAGGTTCTTGAGATGAACATCGATGAGCTTGAGCTTTCAGTTCGTTCATACAACTGCTTAAAGCGTGCAGGAATCAACACTGTTGCAGAGCTTATCAATAGAACACCTGAGGACATGATGAAGGTTCGTAATCTTGGACGCAAGTCTTTAGAGGAAGTTTTAGCAAAATTAAAAGAATTAGGTTTAGAGTTAAATCAGACTGAGGAATAATTCATTCGAATAATCCTTGCACTGATTCTTCTAAATAAATTAGTCATATATAAATTTTAAATATCATATTTATGTTTATGTGTGACAAAACTCATAGCGGCAGGGCCAGTAAGACCAAAGAGCGTGACCGTGTCTGATACATGAGTGGCAACTGATTTGAGCATTTGCTTTTTGAAATAAGGCAAAGCTTTATCACAACAAGATACGATGTCTGGCAGTAAGACCGAAGAGCGTGACCGGATGTCCCACAAATGGAGGAAATTAAAATGGCAAAATATCGTAAGTTAAGCAGAACATCAAGCCAGAGAAAGGCTTTACTCAGAGGTCAGGTTACACAGCTTCTTGTTAACGGAAAGATCGTTACTACAGAGGCTAAGGCTAAAGAGGTTCGTAAGATCGCTGAGGGTCTTATCGCATTAGCAGTAAAAGAGAAAGACAACTTCGAAGAGGTTACTGTAACAGCTAAGGTTGCCCGCAAGGACAAAGATGGCAAGAGAGTAAAAGAGGTTGTAGACGGAAAGAAAGTTACTGTTTATGACGAAGTAGAGAAGAAAATCAAGAAGGATTCTGCTTCACGTCTTCATGCCAGAAGACAGATGCTCAAGGTTCTTTACACAGCTAAAGAGTCTGACGGCACAAAGAAGGGAACAAAGACTATCGATGTAACAAACAAGTTATTCGATGAGATCGCTCCTAAGTATGCTGATCGTAACGGTGGTTACACAAGAATCGTTAAGATTGGACAGCGTAAAGGTGACGGAGCTTTAGAGGTTCTCCTTGAGTTAGTTTAATATTTAATCGGTATAAATCTTAGACTAAATAAAACCAGAGATTTGAGTGGATGACACTCACTTCTCTGGTTTTTTATATTACTAAGATAATTATTCTAAACTTTGAGAAAAACTGATGCGTCTTACTTGCATGTATAGTTCGACTGCCTTTGGTTTGAATTCGTAACTGTAACGCATAAAAATACCCCTTTCACTGGATATCCAGTAAGAGGGTATATATTAATTTCACACGGCTTTTTATAAATGCGCTTAATTATTTATTTTTTGCTGCAGCCTGCTCGTCATTGTACTTCTGAACACACTTCTTGATTCTGTCATATGGTGAGAGAAGATCACTGATAGAACAGTCGTGGTTTAATGTATCAATGAGGTATGCGATGTATTTGCTCATGTCACAGCTGATATAGTACTCCTTAGAGAGAAGCTCCGGTGACTGGTAGATAAGGTTTGTTGTAACTACTCTGTAGATGAGACCCTCCTCGTAGGCTTTGTCAAATGAAGCGAAGCCGTTTGTGAAGAGACCGAATGTAGAAACAACAAAGATTCTGTTAGCTTTACGCTTCTTGAGCTCTCTTGCTGTATCTATCATACTCTCGCCGGAAGAAATCATATCATCGATGATAAGAACATCCTTACCCTCTACATTTGTTCCGAGGAACTCATGAGCTACGATAGGGTTACGTCCGTCAACGATACGGCTGTAATCACGACGCTTGTAGAACATACCCATGTCTACTCCGAGTACGTTTGCAAGGTAGATAGCACGGTTTGTAGCGCCCTCATCAGGAGAGATAATCATAAGATGGTCAGCATCAATAGTGATATCCTTTACGTTCTTTAAGATGCCCTTAATGAACTGGTAAGAAGGCATTACATTCTCAAAGCCGTTCAGAGGAATAGCATTTACCACACGAGGGTCATGAGCATCGAAGGTGATGATATTGTCTACACCCATGTTGATAAGCTCCTGAAGAGCCAATGGACAGTCAAGAGACTCACGGCCTGTACGTCTGTGCTGACGGCTCTCATAAAGGAAAGGCATGATAACTGTGATTCTTCTTGCTTTTCCGCCGGCTGCAGCGATAACACGCTTTAAGTCTGCGTAGTGGTCATCAGGTGACATGTGGTTTGTCTGACCGCATACTGTATAGGTAAGACTGTAGTTGGTTACATCTACCATGATGTACAGATCATAACCACGAACTGACTGGTTGATAACACATTTAGCTTCGCCGGAACCGAATCTAGGTGTAGAAGGTTGATAATGTAGCTGTTTTTGTAGTAGTCCTTGAAAGCACTCTCGTTAGCATGCTGATGCTCTCTGTGCTCTCTCCAGCCCTGTAAGTATGCATCTACTTTCTGGGCAAGACCTATACAACTGTCGGTTGCAACAAGTCCAAGTGTACCGGTTGGCATAGTCTCCAAAATTCTCTCATCGTTTGGCATTGTTATTCCTCCATATAACCATATAATAAATAAACTAAATATATAATATAAAAAGCGTTATTTGGAAAGACGCTTTTTAATTCGTATGTCATCTCCAAAGAGCTTGATAAAACTATAATTGCTTGAAATTCTTGAAAGTGTTCTCTCGGAGTAAATCTCTGCTATCTGCTCCAGATTCAGATTAGTGGAAATAATAGTAGATTTCTGTCGCAGTATGCGCTCATTTACACAAAGGAAAAGCTGTGATGTGGTAAATGAGTTGGAAAGCTCGGTTCCGAGATCGTCTATGATAAGTAAATCACAGTCGAATATATTCTGGTGCGCTGCGATAGCATCTGCATCCTTTTCAAACACACCTTTGCTTAATATATCAAATAATTGGAATGCTGTAAAGTAAATTACGGAGTAACCTGCATCTAAAAGCTCTTTTGCAATGCAATTAGATAAAAAAGTCTTTCCGACACCGGTATTACCGTAGAAAAATATGTTTTTAGGTTTGTTTTCAAAATTGTCTATAAATTCATGACAGTTCGTCACTGCAAGCTTTGCTGTGGCAAGAGCAGACAGCCCTGTCGCAGGATTTTTCTGCTCATCTGAGTAATAATCGAATGAGAGCGTGGAAAAATTCTCTCTTGACAAAATCTCCCTGATATTGGACTGCGAATAAACGGTATTGATAATAGCCTGTTTGAAACAATGACATTTCTGACCGTCTATGTATCCTGTATCATGGCAATCTGGACAGGTGTAAATAGGTTCAAAATAATCAAGCGGATATCCGAGTGTGGATAGAAGAGCAGCACGCTCCTCCTTATAGTCCTCGATTGCAAGGCGTAAAGCGGCAAGAGCATTCTCATCACCATCCATAAGCCTGTACGCCTGCCTGACAGATGCGGATGCAATCTCTGAGTCAATCTCCCTGAGGCGGGGCGCCTTGCGATAGGCTTCCTCAATACGCTTGTCATGTATGTATTTGTTCTGAAGCTGGCGTTTATCGTAGCCTCGCATTATCTCATCATATTGAGCATTGGTAAGTGCCATATATCCTCCTTGGGATGTGTAAATCTAACTTGAAAAATCATACCGTAGAATTTAGAAACAGCTTCTCCAGCTTATCGTAATCATTGTTTCGCTGATTGAAGTTGTTAAATTTATTCTTGGAACTTGAATTATTGCTTTTTGGTTTTGAGGAACCGTTTGCAGCATTTGTGCCTTGTGATGAGCCTGTAGCAGCGGCTTTATTGGCCTTTGCAAAGTTGGCATCAAGCACTTCCACATCTTTTAATGTATGTACATCCTTTTTCCTCCAGTTCGCGAGTATCGAGTCTGTGTACTCGAAGCTTGGCTTCTGGATAGCTGAAATAGTTTTACTGCAGGCGGCTTTTACAAGCTCTATATCGAAACCGTATTCGCCGACCCATTTGTTGATGAGTGACACCTCAGAGTCAACCAGATTGCGGCCTGTGATGCCTAGAGCCTTCATTACAGAATAGTAAATCTGTGAGTGAGCGGCTGCATCGTCCTTTGCCTGGTCTACGGTCTTTATGCCGGCATCGGCCCAGCCGAGAGCGACCTTGTTCATGTACCGAAGGCTTGAATGTCCTTTGGTAATGCAGTACTCTACGAGATATTCTACCAGGTCGGTAGAAAAATGGAGCTCGTCCAGCCAGTAGAGCACCATATTGGTGTCTGAGGATGAGAGCGTATGCTTCAGATATGTCTCTATAATAAAGAAAAGCTCTGAAATGTCAGGATTCTTTCTAAACTCCTTAATCTCATCAAGTGTGTATTCCTTCTGTGAAGAAGCAGCTTTGTCAGGAGTCTGGCTCTTAAGCTTTTCAACAACAGAATCCTGCATCCGAATATTCGCGGTAGAAATATTCTGTGCAGCATTATTAACCACGCTGTTTTGCAAATTATTCTGCGTAGCATTATTAACAACACCGTTTTGCAAATTATTCTGCGCGGCATTATCAGCCACAGCGCTTTGTATATTACTCTGGGCAGCCTGCATACCGGATACAGAAAGACTGCAGAGGTTGATTCCAATAATCTGACCATCAGCGCCGGTTTGCACCTGCAAAATGCCCTCAGAGACCCAGTAATTGAGGGCACGTATGATGTCGGCTTCAGTATTGCTGAAATGATCGGCAATCTCTGAAATAGTTGCTATGCCTGCCCCGGAGCCTGTCGCACGGAGCAGATAAAGGTATACCTTGACAAACTCACCGTTTGCCTTTGGCATGTATTGATCTATAAAAATATCTGACACAGTAGTGAATGATGTTGCTATGTCACTGCTAATGTTTATCGCTGTCATATAAAAAACTCTCTTTCGCTTAACCTGTGAGCAATTATAGCACAATATTTTAACCGTGTGAAGATGGTAAAAGTGCTACAAGCCTTGTAAACTCGGGCTTTCTGAGTCCACAAAAAAATGTGGATAACGTGGATAACTGTGTAAAATAATTGAAAAATCAATGTATCACAGGGTATATAAGCTGTTGAAAATTATTTAAAAAATCCACACACAAAATGAGAGTTGTTAACATTTTGTATGTGGATAACGTGGATAACTTATTTCTTAAGCAGGTCTTCGCCGATTTCTACTACATTTCCGGCACCCATTGTTATCAACAGGTCACCGTTTACACAATTTTCTGATAAAAATTTCTCGATTTCCTCAAATGATGGGAAATAGTGCGCATTCACACCTTTTTCGAGCAATAAATCCAGGATATCCTTAGATGAGATACCATATGTGTTCTGCTCACGCGCAGCATAGATATCAGCAAGCACCACAACATCTGCCATTGAAAGAACATCGGCAAAATCATTTAAGAATGCCTTGGTTCTGGAATAGGTGTGTGGCTGGAAACAAAGGACAAGCCTGTCATGTGGATATTTTTGTGCAGCTGTCAGTGTTGCGCGGATCTCGGTTGGATGGTGAGCGTAGTCATCAATGATTGTGACGCCGTTTACCTTGCCCTTGTACTGGAAACGTCTGTCAGCACCGCCAAATTTGTCAAGGCCTGTGAGGATAGACTCCTCATTAAGACCGAGTGTGGTGGATAAAGCTATGGCTGCGAGCGCATTGCTTACATTGTGAGCGCCGGAACAGAGAGTTTTACGTCGAAAAGTGGACTACCATGTCTCATAGCTGTAAAAGATGCACAAGCTTTATCGTCATAGGTTATATTTTCCGGATAGAAATCATATTTTGAATCAAAGCCATAGGTGATAATCTTCTGAGGAAGCCCTGCGACAATCTCCTCATAGCGGTCAATCTCACCATTGATGATGGTAGCGCCGCCTGCGAGAGTGTTTGATGCATACTCGTGGAAGGAATGTCTGATGTCGTTGATATCCTTGAAGAAATCCAGATGCTCAGCCTCAATATTTAAAATAATGCTGTAGCGTGGTCTGAAATTCAAAAAGCTGTTTGTGTACTCACACGCCTCAGAGATGAAGTACTCTGAATCGCCCACACGCAGATTGCCGTGGATAGATGACAAAATACCACCTACGGAAATGGTAGGATCTGTCTGGGCGGCGAGAAGAATCTCGCTGATCATGGATGTGGTGGTAGTCTTGCCGTGTGTGCCGGCTACAGCGATAGAATAATCGTAATTGTCCATAATCTGTCCGAGAAGCTCGGCTCTTGTAAGCATTGGAATACCGGCTGCCTTTGCTGCGGCAAACTCAGGATTGCTTTCGTGGATAGCTGCAGTGTAAACCACCAGGTCGATACCGGATGTGATATTGTCTGCGCTCTGGCCATATATGACTTTTATGCCCTTGGCAGCAAGAGTTTTTGTGAGGTCTGATTCCTTTGAATCGGAGCCGGAAATTGTAAAGCCCTCCTCATGCAGAATCTCTGCGAGACCGCTCATGCTGATACCGCCGATGCCTATGAAATGGATGTGTATTGGTTTGCTGAAATCTATTTTATACATTAATTTTACCTGCCTGATTTATTATAATTTATATTGTAACTATTAAGAATCGCTGAGAACAAAAAGCCGATGCGTCATGATTGCATGTAAGCAACAGATTTTCTTGTTCTGAATAGTTACTTTATATTAATTATACAACTAAATATAGTATTTGCAAAGGAAAAATAAGGTGAAAGCAGGCATGACTTTCAAATGATAAGAACCATAGCAGGTTAAACAGATATACGATAAATGGCACTTGTGCAAAATGTCGAAAAAAAAGAAAAATATTATTTGATTTTGTGAAAAATGTTGAAGTGGTAATGCGGCTGTGGTATAATTTTTTTATAAAAATAATTCATCCGGACCATATGAATTTTATGGGGTTAAAGTATATGGCAGTAACTGCAATTTATGCAGCAGCAACTATAATTTATATGGAAACAATTGTGATTTATTATGGAAGCATTACAGATACGGTTATTACAGAAACAAGTGGTGGGGACCGGATGGGCACAACAAAAATTAGGACAGACGAGGAGTGATAACGTGATTAAGAAAGAAATGATAGCCATGCTTTTAGCAGGCGGTCAAGGCAGCAGACTTGGTGTTCTGACAGCGGACGTAGCAAAACCGGCAGTTTCGTTTGGTGGAAAGTACAGAATCATAGATTTTCCGCTTAGCAACTGCATCAATTCAGGCATTGATACAGTGGGTGTACTTACACAGTATCAGCCACTCAGACTTAACAGCACATCGGAATAGGTATTCCGTGGGATCTCGACAGGAATAATGGAGGAGTGGCAATACTGCCTCCTTATGAGAAGAGCGGCAACAGCGAGTGGTACACAGGTACAGCCAATGCAATCTACCAGAATATGAGGTATATAGACAGTTACAACCCGGACTATGTGTTGATACTGTCAGGAGACCACATTTACAAGATGGACTATGAGGTGATGCTTGATTTCCACAAGGAAAACAATGCAGATGTGACCATAGCAACCATGCCGGTGCCTATCGAGGAGGCCAGCCGATTTGGTATCGTCATAGCCGATGATGATAAGCGCATCAATGCATTTGAGGAAAAGCCGGTTCATCCGCGCAGCAATCTCGCATCAATGGGTATTTACATATTCTCATGGCCGGTGCTAAAGGAAGCATTACTTGCACTAAAGGATCAGGAAAACTGTGATTTTGGCAAGCATGTCATACCATACTGCTTTGAAAACGACAGACGTATGTTTGCATACGAGTTCAACGGATACTGGAAGGACGTAGGTACACTGCTCATACTGGGAGGCCAATATGGAGCTTGTGGACCTCATTCCGGAGTTTAATCTGTACGAGGAGTATTGGAAGATTTACACAAAGAATGATGCAATCGAGCCACTTTATATAGCCAAAGGAGGTCATGTGGAGCGAAGCATCATGGGTGAGGGCTGTGAATGCTATGGTCATGTGGAGCATTCTGTTATAGGTGCCAACGTCAAGATTGGAAGAGGCGCAGTAATACGTGATTCCATTATCATGTGTGACACGGAGATAGGCTCCAATGTCACGATAGACAAGTCCATCATTGCCGAAAATTGCAAGGTGGGCGACAATGTGACACTTGGCTTCGGACAGGAGAAGCCGAACGTATTAAATGAGAGCATATACTCATTTGGGCTGGTCACTATAGGAGAAGATTCTGTGATACCGGACGGGGTAAAGATAGCAAAAATACAGCAATCTCCGGTGTTACATACGAAGAGGATTACAAAGACGGTGTGCTTGAGGGCGGAGAAGTTATTATCAAGGCAGGTGACGGAAAATGAAGGCAATAGGAATAATTTTGGCCGGCGGCAACAATAATAGGATGAAGGAACTGACAGCAAAACGAGCAGTACCGGCCTTGCCGGTAGCAGGCAGCTTCAGAAGCATAGATTTTGCGCTCAGCAGCATGTCAAACTCACATATACAGACTGTCGCAGTACTGACCCAGTACAATGCACGCTCACTGAATGAGCATTTAAGCTCATCAAAATGGTGGAATTTTGGCAGAAAGCAGGGGGGCTTATTCCTCTTTACACCTACAGTCACAGCGGACAACAGTGACTGGTACAGGGGCACGGCAGATGCGATGTATCAGAACATTGATTTTCTCAAGAGACGCCATGAACCATATGTTATCATCAGCAGCGGTGACTGTGTATACAAGCTGGATTTCAACAGAGTGCTTGATTTTCACATCGAGAAAAAATCAGACATTACAGTGGTATGCAAGGACATGATGTACAACGACGATGTCAGCCGTTTTGGTGTGGTACGCATGGATGATGAGTCAAGAATCACAGAGTTTGATGAAAGCCAATCGAGGCCTCATCCAACACCATTTCCACAGGTATCTATGTCATCAGAAGACGACAGCTCATAGAGCTTTTGGAGGCGGCAGCTGAGGAAAACAGATTCGATTTCGTAAATGATATCCTCGTGCGCTACAAAAATGTAAAGAAAATATATGGCTACAAGATAAATTCATACTGGAACAATATCGCCGATATTGATGCATACTTCAAGACCAATATGGATTTCTTAAGACCTGACGTCAGAAGCTATTTCTTCAGGGAGGAGCCGACCATCTGCTCAAAGGTGGACGACCTGCCACCGGCCAAGTTTAATCCGGGCTCAGACATTTCAAACAGCCTCGTATCAAGTGGCTGTATCATAAACGGCAGCGTGGAGGATTCGGTGCTTTTCAAGCAGGTATTTGTGGGCAAAAACACCACAGTGAAGAACTGCGTGATACTCAATGACGTCTACATAGGCGACAATGTGCACCTCGAAAATTGCATCGTAGAGAGCCGCGGAACCATCAATCCAAACACCTGTTATTGTGGTGAGGATGGAGTCATGATAGTAAAAGAAAAAAATATAAGATATGTAATTTAAAAACTGACCAGGGGGACAAAAATATGCAGATTACAGACATCAGAATTCGTAAGGTAGAAAAAGAGGGCAAGATGAAGGCGGTTGTGTCAATAACAATCGATGATGAATTCGTGGTACATGACATCAAGGTAATCGAAGGAGAAAAGGGACTTTTCATCGCCATGCCAAGCCGCAAGGCAAACGATGGCGAGTACAGGGATATAGCCCATCCGATTAACTCTGCCACACGCGAGAATATCCAGAATATGATTCTTGAAAAGTATAAGACAGAGATTGAGAATGTATAAAACAGTCAAATGCTGTAGCAAATGTAAATAATAATTTTGGTATGTGTATATCAGACGAAATCGCGCAAGTGCATCGGAGGAGATTGGCTTGCGCGGTTTTTATGTAATAAGGGTTTGATTAGAGAATAAAAAGTAAGCATATATTCATTTTAGACCCTCGTCTTTTACCCTTGTCTTTTAGAGAGAAATTTGATGACAAACTGTCCTCTCTGTGTTACAATCAACTCAAAGCATTATATTTCTGTAAATACGACACCACAGCATATTTTATCGGTGCGTATCACTTTGAAGAGGGCAGACCACTTCGCATTTTTCGACAAAGACATGGAAATTTTCAATGCTTTATGTTACCAGTTAATAGCAGGAAAATTGAAATGTCAGATGTGAAAACATTGCGAGAAAAGCGGGTTGTGGGGATTTTGCCGGCTTTTATATAAGGGATTATTGTACACATTATATACGTGGAAAGCATAAGTATACAGTATTTTTATTCGACTTCAGATTTTCCTGCTCACGCAAGAAGAGGAGGTTAATTTGGGTACAAAGGACTCGAAGGCAAAGGAGTATTTGTCGGACAATACGAGGTTTAGTGAAATCTGTAATTATGTATTGTTTGACGGAGAGAAGGTTATCAAACCGGAGGATTTAAAGGAATGTGACACCACAGAGGTGTTATCAGTTTTCGGTATTGATAAGAAGCAGATTGTTAAGCAGAAATGGAGAGATTTGCTAAAAAGTGTTTCCGTGAAGCATACAGGGCAAATGTATGTTATCTTAATTGGAGCAGAAGCGCAGACAGACATTCATTATGCGATGCCTGTTAAAACTATGATTTATGATGCATTGAATTACGGAGAACAGGTCAACGAGGCAAAGAAACGTCACCGGAAAAATAGGGATTACAGGTCTTCGGACGAGTTTCTGTCAGGCTTTACACTTGATGATAAGCTGACGCCGGTGATTACAATCACACTGTATCTTGGAACTACACAGTGGGATGGACCAAGAAGCCTTGCAGAGATGATGCCACAGATGGATGAAAGAATACTCCCATTCATCAATGATTACAGGATTAATTTGCTGAATCCACTGGAAATTACAGACTTTTCCAAGTTCGAGACAGGCTCAGGCCATTGTTTGAGTTATTGAAAAATGCGTCAGATGAGGAAAAGCTGAATGATTTAATTACAAAAGACGAAACCTTTACAAGGGTTGACGTTGAGACAGTAGCAGCTATCAATCTATTTGTAGGAACTGACATTAAGTATGATGAAAAGGAAGAGGTGGTAAATATGTGTAAGGCATGATGATCATAAAAAGCTTGGCATTCAGGAGGGCATGCAGAGAGGAATGCAACAGGGAATGCAGCAGGGCCGTCTTTTTGAAATTTATCTTTCAGTACAGGAGGGAGACTATTCTGCAAAAAGAGGTGCCGAGAAAGCAGAGATGTCGCTTGATGAATTTGAAAAAGCGATGAGCAAAGCAGGATATAAAATTCCTGAGCTGGTATAATAATCTAAATATATTTCACACAAACCGGTCTATCCGTGGTACAATAAGCCACAGAAAGACCGGCTTTTTAGAGTATAGCTACAATAAAAGAGGATAGACAAACAGATATGTACAAGACGAAAATAGATAATCTGGATTTAAAACAGATTGCTGACAGTGGTCAGTGCTTCAGATGGAAGAATACAGGAGAAAATGAATACACAGTAGTGGCATTTGACAGGGCACTTCGGATTAAGCAGGATGGGAATGAGTTTGAGCTGGACTGTGATGAGGCAGACTGGAACAATATATGGAAAAGCTATCTGGATATGGATACGGATTATGCGGGGATTGCAAAGCTTATAGCAGACGGAGATGACGCGCATCTGAAAGAGGCGTATGCATATGGCAGTGGTGTGCGCATTTTAAGGCAGGATTTGTGGGAGATGATTGTTACTTTTATGATTTCCCAGAATAATAACATAAAGCGAATCACAAACAGTGTGGATTTACTTTGCAGGCGGTGCGGACATAAAATAGACGGCAGTGCAGAGGGGGAAGAACTGTATACATTTCCCAAGCCTCTTGAGGTACCGGATGAGGTATTTGATGACAGGAGCATGGGCTTTGGCTACAGGGCACCGTATCTGAAGGAAATATATGAGTATGGTGCTAATAATCCTGACTGGTTGATAATCTGCGCAAAATGAGCTATGATGAGGCGATGGAAAGCCTGCTTACCCGCAAAGGAATTGGCAAAAAGGTGGCGAACTGCATATGTCTTTTTGGT